>RCNB010000170.1_pt1 | contig 43893 bp, 39 predicted proteins | sample 2041321 | NCBI WGS metagenome assembly RCNB01 (sample SAMN09708232, study PRJNA481090) | Marine sediment metagenome, whole genome shotgun sequencing project.
AATGGATACATCCATTGTTCCAAAGCAATTCATACCTATGACTGGTTCTTTACCTGCCATTTTTATTCTGATCCAGTAATGCCAGGGTCTTTAGGAGTGGAGGCTATTTCACAAGCGATGCAGTTATTTGCTTTGCAACAAGATTTAGGAAAAGACTTTAAAAATCCACGATTTGTTCAAGTAGAGAATAATAAAACCGAGTGGAAATACCGCGGACAGATAAAAGTCAATGTGGAAAATATGCATTTGGAAGTGCATTTTAAAACCATAGAAAAACGAGGAGATACTTTGGTGCTAATTGCCAATGCATATCTCTGGAACGAAGGCACAAGAATATACGAGTTAACAGATTTAGCATTGGGAATTCAAGAAGCTTAAATTAGGAAGTAGGAAACAAGGCAGGTTATTTATAAAATAGTACTAGTCAAGTTTCCAGTATCAAATTATTAAAACAAACATTCTGTATTTCAAAAATATCAATTATTGATAACAGAAATGCCGAAATAAAAACATAAGAAAATGATTAACTTAAAATGGATAGGTTCTCCCAGAGAAATTTCATTTGATATCCAAGGGATGTCTGACAAATTAAAAAATACTGCCGTACCTTGTTATGTACTGAAAGATTTATCAGGACGCACTGGAATTACAAATACGGGAACCATTCAATCTGAAGGAAAGGGCTTGTTTTTAAAAGCCATCGTGCCTGCATTTACTGCAGAAAATTTAGGGGATGCTTCGTTTAAAGAAGACTATAACTTAAAATACGCCTATAAGGCAGGTGCCATGGCAAATGGAATTGCCTCTACAGATTTGGTGATTGCTTTAGGAAAAAACCAACTGATGGGTTCCTTCGGTGCTGCGGGGATGATTCCTTCGCGCGTTAAAGAAGCCATAGCTACGATTCAGAAAGCCTTACCTACCCAAGCTTATGCCTGTAACCTTATCCATAGCCCAATTGAAAAGGCGTTAGAAGAAGGTGCCGTAAACTTGTACATAGAACACGGTGTAAATGTGGTAGAAGCTTCGGCGTATATGAACTTATCAGAGCAAATTGTAAAATACAGAGCAGTCGGATTGAGTTTAGATGCTCAAGGCGAAATTGTTATTGCCAATAAAGTGATTGGTAAGATTTCTAGAAAGGAAGTAGCCGAACGTTTTATGTCGCCCGCTCCGCTCCAATTTTTAGATAAATTATTGGCGGCTGGAAAAATTACTCAGCAACAATATGAATTGGCTCAAAAAGTACCAATGGCAGATGATATTACTGTGGAGGCCGATTCTGGGGGACATACAGACAACCGTCCTTTGGTGGTTTTATTCCCGATCATTTTACAATTGAGAGACGAAATTCAGGAAAAATACCAGTACAAAAAACAAATTAGAGTGGGTGCCGCTGGAGGTATAGGAACTCCCGCCTCCGCCTTAGCCGCTTTTGCAATGGGTGCTGCTTATTTGGTAACTGGCTCTATCAATCAAGCCTGTATAGAATCTGGAACTTCGGACGCTGTGAAGGAATTACTCGCTAAAGTAGCATCTACAGATGTGACGATGGCTCCTGCTTCTGATATGTTTGAATTGGGTGTAGAATTGCAAGTCTTAAAACGGGGTACTTTGTTCGGAGCTAGAGCCAAGAAATTATACGAAACGTACAACCGCTATGAAGGGATTGATTCTATTCCTGTAGATGAAAGGCTAAAGTTAGAGAAACAAACCTTTAAAATGTCTTTAGAAAAGGTATGGGATGGTTGTGTAAGCTTCTTTGAGGAAAGAGACCCAGAGCAAATAGAAAAAGCTAAAGGAAATCCAAAACGTAAAATGGCTTTGATTTTCCGTTGGTATTTAGGCCTTTCTTCTAATTGGGCCAATGCAGGTGTTCCAGACAGAGTGATGGATTATCAAATTTGGTGTGGACCAGCTATGGGTGCCTTTAATGAATGGACTAAAAATTCCTATTTAAGCCAAGCAAAAAACAGAAAAGTTGCCGATGTAGCTAACCATATGTTAGAAGGTGCTGCTTATTTACACAGAATGAATACTATCAGAGACCAAGGGGTGGATTTACCGCTTGAATTGTTGCATTTAGATATTGAAGATAAACATTTGGTAATGGTCTAATGATTTGTTTCTATTAAAATCGTTCATATTGAATAAAGGTAATGATTACTTAGGCTCTGTTAACGAGCGTAATTATAGCTAATTTTTACTATTGTAGTATGGCCGAGAGTGATTTTCACGAACAATGATGGAGGTTATTTAAAACTGAGCAAAATTTAGATAAGTACTCATCAAACATTAAAACGTAATTTTAGATAATATGCATTTCAAATAACTCTGGTTTTTTCAATATGTCGGGAATATGTGGGGAAAATAAAAACACCCTATTCTCTTAACCATAGAAAATAGGGCGCTTTACAATTTTAATTGTGGAGGAGATAGGACAGAAGTCGAACTTTTTTGATGATGATTTGAATATTTTAAATAAAACAAAACCCTCTAAATTTCTTTAGGGGGTTTTGGGTTCTACTGTGGAGCCGGAGAGAATCGAACTCTCGTCCAAACAAGCCATCAAAGAGTTTTCTACACGTTTATTCCTCAATTGATTTTCGATACTAAGCTGATCAAGGACAACCTACTTAATACGTATCTTCTTTAGTTTCAAATGAGCATCAAAGCACTACTCATTCTATGTTAACATTTACGATGCCTCAAAAAGAACGCCGTTAACCAAGGCTTTCAAGAGACATTCAGCTTGTACACCTAGTGTACCGAGGCCAATCCTACTATAATTCGGATTATGCAGCTAAAGCGTAGTTATTCTCGCCGTTTAAAATTTGACCTAGCCTTTTACGCGTATCAAAGTCATTACGCGACGTGCTTACCGTTCAATTCAACTCGCTGTCAAAACCAGTCGACCCCAGTAAATAAAATAGGCACAATTGCTGTGCCGTTATTGAATTTATGCTGAACTTGCTTCAGCATCTCGTCAATATTACATAATATGTTAATGGCGTTCTCATCTTTCGCTAAAGCTACAGATGGTCGGGCTTTCCGTTATATCTTTTGCCAGTTCTCGATACAATGCTTGCGCATTACTCGAACTGACACAAAAGGATGTCACTTTAATCCCTAACGCAGTTTTCGGGCACAAGTGCACCGAAGTTTTAACAAAGGTGCAAAGTTAACCAAAAGTTTGCTTAACCCTGCAGATCCAAGTATTTTAGCGCAAAAATTATTCCATAGTCGTATATGAAGTTTGCCATCATCAAAGAACGTAAGAATCCACCAGACAGGCGTGTTGTTTTATCACCTGAAAAACTAGCGGAAGCAAGAGAAAAATTCCCTGAAGCTCAATTCGTTGTGGAATCTTCAGATATTCGTGTGTTTCCAGATGAGGCCTATGCAGCTCTCGGTTTCAAGGTAACCGACGATGTGTCAGACTGCGATGTCATGATAGGTGTCAAGGAAGTGCCAATTGATAATTTGATTCCTAATAAAACCTATTTCTACTTTTCGCATACCATTAAAAAACAGCCATACAATAGGAAACTGCTAGTAGCCATGCTTGATAAGAACATCGAGATGCTGGATCATGAAACCATCGTGAATGAAGAAGGCTTTCGCTTGATAGGTTTCGGACGCTATGCAGGTTTGGTAGGCGCTTATAACGGATTTCGGGCTTTAGGACTTCGAGATGGCCTGTTTGATCTACCTAAAGTAGAAACACTTGCTGATCTAGATGCTGTGAAAAGAGAACTGGATAAAATAAAATTGCCTAATATCAAGATATTACTTTCTGGGACAGGCAAGGCTGCCAAAGGAGCTAAAGAAATCCTAGACCATCTTAAGATCAAGGAGGTGAGTGATGCTTTATATCTAACCTCAAAATTCACGGAGCCTGTCTATTGCTTGGTGGATGTTATGGAATACTCTAGACGCATCGATGGCAAAGTGGGAGATAAATGGGAATTCTATAAGGACCCATCAGGATATGAAAGCAATTTCATGCCTTATGCTAAGGAGACAGACTATTTTATTGCTGGCCATTTTTATGGCAATGACGCCCCATATCTGTTTACAAGAGAAGATGCTAAAAAAGAAGGTTTTAACATAAATCTAGTGGCCGATATAAGCTGTGATGTAGATGGTCCAGTTGCATCAACGTTAAGAGCATCAACCATAGACGACCCATTTTATGGTTACGAGCCTAAAACTGAGACAGAAGTGGCTTATGATGCTAAAGGGGCTATTACAGTTATGGCAGTCGATAACTTGCCTTGCGAATTGCCAAAAGACGCCAGTGAAGGCTTTGGAGATGCCTTTTTAAAACATGTGATCCCTGGGTTTTTCAATGATGATAAAGATGGTGTTTTGGCGAGAGCGAAAATGACTGAGAATGGACAACTCACAAAGCGTTTTTCTTATCTGCAAGATTATGTCGCTGGGGAATGAATAATCTGTAATTAATTATGAACCCTGCCGAAGAATACATCCTAAAGCAAAACGAACCTTTTCGTTCTATATTGATGCATTTGCAAGTCATTATAGAAAATTCACTTCCTGATGTCGAATTAAAATATAAATGGCGCATTCCGTGTTATTATGTCGGTAAGAAACCGATTTGCTATTTAAATCAAAGTAAGGATTATGTGGATGTGGGTTTTTGGCATTCTGCACACTTAACAAAATATGATGCGTACTTGGTAAGCGAAAATCGGAAAGTGGTTAAATCTTTACGCTATATATCTTTGGAAGAAATAGATGATGAAATCTTTATCACTATTCTTAAAGAGGTAGCATTGTATAAACAAGAAGGCTTTTATAAAAAGTAGTTTAAAAGGTTTTAACTAGCTTTCTTAGTGCTACTAAATTTGTTGGCAATCCTTCTAAGTTATACAGATGCAGGATATTAGCACTGCGTAAAAGTTAAAACTAAGCTTGGTTAAATTCTAAAAATTCCTCCAAACGCTATAATACTCTGAAGAAAAAAGAAATGTTGTGATGCGCTTTCCGCCGTATTACTTGTGGTTCTTATATCTGGCATATTAATAAAACCGCCTTTTAAATCTAATTGCATAAAAAAGTGTTTAAAAAATGTTAAGTTAAGACCTGCACGTGCAGAAATGCCATAACCAGCCAAATGAAACTCGTCGTATCTTTCTTTTTGTAATAGAGTTGTATTAGTTTTCGGGTATAATATACCGCCACCTATACCTTCAGTAATATTTATTTGAAACTTATCTGTATTTTGAATGTTGAATATCTTAGAGATATCATCATATCTAGCAAATTCTGCATACACATAATTTAATCCGTTGGTGTGCTCAAACTCTAAAAAATCTTCAGAAACTAATGTAGCTTGGTTATTATAAGTGCCATTAAATTGAGATCCTGATTCAGAAAGAGGTAAGTTAATATAACCATCAATAGTTTTTGTGCTATTCATGTTCATAACATATTTCATATGGTCTAATCCCAATGAAATGGTATAATTTTCAGAAATAAAATAACCAACTTTCGCGTTAGTTTGTGGAATTGTAATTCTACTTGGATTAATATAATCTATATGCCAACCCTTTGGCTTGTCTTGAGCAGAAGCGTCTTTTATAGTGAAATCATAATCTTCTCCTTTAAATCTAATATCAGAATTAGAGAAAGATTCTCTATTTCCTCCCCAGCTTACAAAGAATTTTCCTTTGTTTGATGCAGTATATTTGATTGCTTCTATTTCTTGCGAAAATGTTTGAATATTTATAAAACTAGTCATTAAAAAGAGCACTAGTTTAGTAGGAGTTATTTTCATTAATTATTTTTATTACTATTAAACAGGCTTTGACGTAATTTATCGCTATTCCTTAAAAAAAAGCTCGAATTATTATTTTAATAGTAGGCTTTTAAAGAGCCTGAATTGTTTTTCTTATCGCAACTAAGTTGGTAAGTAGTTTCTCTAAGTTATCCAGATGCAACATATTAGCACCATCACTTTTAGCATTTGCCGGATCGAAGTGGGTTTCAATGAATAATCCATCCACATTATTTACAACTCCCGCTCTAGCGATGGTCTCGATCATGTCCGGTCGTCCGCCAGTAACGCCGATACTCTGGTTAGGTTGCTGCAAAGAATGTGTAACATCCAATACAACAGGCGCATATTGTCTCATGGTCGGGATACCTCGAAAGTCAACAATCATGTCTTGATACCCAAACATAGTACCTCGATCCGTTATCCATGCCTTGTCACTACCTGAATCTTTCACTTTTTGCACAGCATGTTTCATGGCTTCAGGACTCATGAACTGACCTTTTTTCAAGTTCACGACTTTACCAGTATTGGCAGCGGCAACCACCAAATCTGTTTGACGTACGAGGAAGGCCGGTATCTGTAAAACATCTACATATTCAGCAGCTTTATATGCGTCTTCCACTTCGTGAATATCGGTAACCGTTGGTATATCGAAAGTGTCAGAGATTTTCTTGAGTATTTTCAAGGCTTTTTCGTCACCGATCCCTGTAAAACTATCGATCCTACTACGATTTGCCTTTTTGAAGCTCCCTTTGAATACATAAGGAATTGCCAATGAATCGGTAATCTGTAAAACCTTTTCAGCAATACGCAAAGCCATATCTTCGCCTTCGATGGCACAAGGTCCTGCTAGCAAGAAAAAGTTGTTGGAATTTGTATGTTTTAACTTCGGAATATCTTGAAGATTCATCAGCCTGATCGTTTCAGTAATTAAGCTGCAAAGATAATCAAATTAAAAGCTACGACGACGTTGGTCATTCATAACAATCCACATTTTCAATCCAGAAATCAATATTACTAATAATCCTCCGTAAATTACAAAGTCTGTAGTTCTATTAGTCATAGAGGTCAAATGGAAAAAACCAACTATATAGGCCGATATTCCATATAAGGATAAACAAACTAGAGTTATTCCAAGTGTGAAATTTAGTTTGCTTCCTGGCTTAATGATTTGCCATAGAAAGGGGATTCCAAATAATAAAATTGGAAAAGCCGCTATGCCTTCTGATCTATTTACATCGGTGAACCAATAGGCTATGACGGCAATAAAATAGAAATAAGGAACGAATTTAGAATATTTTTTTAGTGTTTTCATCTGGTTTGTGTTAAAAGGTTCAGATGGTTGGATTAGTTGGTTTGATAACGAAGGATACTCTTAGCTAGTATGGTAAGAAGTGATTATAACATTTAATTAACTAAAAATCTATCACCCATACAGATATACAACCTATTATAATTAAACGTACCTTTGCGCGCTTAAAATAAGGCATCATTATGGCTAATATCAAGAACATTGCGATCATAGCACACGTAGATCATGGAAAAACCACTTTGGTAGATAAGATCATGTATCACTGTCAGTTATTCCGTGAAAATGAGAATACGGGAGATTTGATTCTCGACAATAACGATTTGGAGCGCGAACGCGGTATAACTATTACATCTAAGAATGTTTCTGTTATTTATAAAGACACTAAGATCAATATAATCGATACACCTGGTCACGCCGATTTTGGTGGAGAAGTGGAGCGTGTATTGAATATGGCCGATGGCGTACTTTTATTAGTTGATGCTTTTGAAGGACCTATGCCACAAACACGTTTTGTATTACAAAAGGCCATTGACTTAGGCTTGAAACCTTGTGTTGTAATTAATAAGGTAGATAAGGAAAACTGTACCCCAGAAGAAGTGCATGAGGACGTTTTTGATTTGATGTTCGAACTTGGAGCCGAAGAGTGGCAGTTGGATTTTCCAACAGTTTATGGGTCAGCCAAGCATAATTGGATGAGCGATGATTGGAAAGACCAGACGGATAATATAGAACCCTTATTGGATATGGTCATTGAACATATACCAGCACCAAAAATTCCGGAAGGAAATACACAGATGCTAATTACCTCTTTGGATTTTTCTTCATTTACAGGTAGAATCGCCATTGGAAGATTAACTAGGGGCGAATTGAAAGTTGGTCAGAATATTTCATTGGTGAAAAGAGATAAAAGTATTGTGAAGTCAAGAATAAAAGAACTTCATGTATTCGAAGGCCTTGGTCGTAAGAAAGTTGTAAGTGTTCAAACTGGAGATATATGTGCCATTGTAGGTCTTGAAGGTTTTGAAATTGGTGATACGATTGCCGATTTCGAAAACCCTGAAGGACTAAAAACCATTGCAATCGATGAGCCAACAATGAGTATGTTGTTCACGATCAATGACTCACCATTTTTTGGAAAAGATGGAAAATACGTTACTTCTAGACATATTAAGGAACGTTTGATGAAGGAACTTGAAAAGAATTTGGCTTTACGCGTCGAAGAGACGGATAGTGCAGACAAATTCATCGTCTTTGGGCGTGGTGTATTGCACTTATCAGTTTTAATTGAAACCATGCGTAGAGAAGGTTATGAGCTTCAAATTGGTCAGCCTCAAGTGATCATTAAGGTTATTGATGGTGTTAAATGTGAACCAGTAGAAGATATGACCATTGATCTACCAGAACATGTGTCAGGGAAAGCCATTGAAATGGTATCACTTCGTAAAGGAGAAATGACGAGTATGGTAGCCAAAGGTAATCGTATGGTGTGTAAATTCTTGGTGCCTTCTCGGGGTATCATCGGATTGAGAAACCAATTATTGACAGCTACAGCAGGTGAAGCCATTATGGCCCATAGATTCAAGGAATATCAACCGATCAAGGGTGGTATTCCAGAGAGACAAAATGGGTCGTTAGTGTCTATGGAAAACGGACAGGCTATTCCTTATTCTATTGATAAATTGCAGGATCGTGGTAAGTTTTTCGTTGATCCAGGTGAAGATATTTATGAAGGCCAAGTCATTGGAGAGAATTCTCGTGGAGACGATATGACGGTTAATGTTACCAAAACCAAGAAGATGTCAAATGTTCGTTCTTCTGGTGCTGATGATAAGGCGAAAATTGTTCCTGCAATCAAGTTTTCTCTAGAAGAAGCATTAGAATATATCCAGAAAGATGAATATGTTGAGGTTACCCCGAAACATTTAAGGCTGCGTAAAGTTTTTCTTAAAGATGTAGAAAGAAAGCGAAATAAGGGTATTTAGTTAATGGGATTAGTAAAATACTAATCAAAAAGCCATACTTTTATTGCATTAACCAATCGCAATGCTAGACCGTAATAGTACAACCTTTCATAAGGTTCTTTCTATATTCATCTATCTAGTTCTAGGGGTTTTTACCTTGGCAAAAGGAGCCTTGTATTCTCCAGACAGTTACAGTTTTTTGGCAATGGACTTTCATAGGTCTGTGGGTTATAATTCATTTCTAAAAGTAGTAACAAGTATATTCGGAGATTCATTTGAAACGCCTTTAATACTCTTACAATTGGCAATGCTGATTGGTGCTGCTTCATACTTGATAGGGGTAATTAGGAGGCTATTCAATCTTCATTTTATTTGGTTGTTGGTGCTTCAGCTACTCATTATAGCTCCAGCATTTTATTTGCATTTTGTTGTAAATAATATTTTCTCAGAAGCCTTAGCATACCCTTTATTCCTGGTATTCACTGGTTTTGCATTACAAGGATTCATCATCAATAGTTCGAAACATTATTTGTATGCCATTTTTATACTATTTGTACTACTGTTGGTTAGAGGGCAATTTATAGCCATGATTCCAGTTTTGTTAGTTTTAATGACTATTCAAGGAATACAGTCCAAATTCAGTAAAATATCGCTGATTCTCATCGCTGTTTTGATTTTGATGCCCTTTGTTTCTGGTCTTGCTGAAAAAATATATAATAAAGGGGTTCATGGTCATTTTGAACGAACGCCTTTCAGTAATGTCTCATTGATCGCTCCTGCATTTTATGTCGCTAATGAAGATGACTATAAACTCTATGAAACGGAGGAAGAACAGACGTTTTTTAAGAAAGTATATTCAACTTTGGATAGCTTGAATCTTACCAAGGAAAAAATCCGAGAGTCAGGATCAGAATCCTATTTGGTTTTTCATGCCAATTACAGTAAAGTTTGCAATTTGAGCGTGCACGAGACTGGAACTGTATTTTTTGAAAAGCAAGGCATGGACAAAAATCAACAACGTATTGCAGTCAATGATCTTTGTGGTGCGATGGTTTTTCCGTTAATTAAAGATAATTTTAAGGATTGGTTAAAACTCTATGTCGATAACCTTAAAAACGCCTTTGGTTCAGGTAAGCAATTGCTTTTATTCTTGATGTTATTAGTAGCCTCCCTTGTTTTCATTTTTAAACGTAAGGAGAATACCATTGCTAAATTTATTTTTGCCATTGTTCTAGTCGTATTTGCCAATATGACCATAGTGCCATTAGCCGTGCATTCATTAAAGCGTTATTTGTTCTATACGGATTGGGTCATATTTGCAATACTCATTTTATTATTGAATGAGCTATTCATTAAAAAGACAAGCAAGATATGATAGAAGTGAGTATTGTGATGCCATGCCTGAATGAAGCGGAAACAATTGAAAGTGTTGTTAAGAAGGCACTATCTTTTTTTGAATTGAATGCCATAGAAGGCGAAGTGGTAATTGGTGATAATGGTAGTACCGATGGTTCACAGGAATTGGCAAAAGCTCTTGGAGCCAAAGTGATAAATGTCAAGGAAAAAGGATATGGCAGTGCTTCTAGAGGCGCTATCGAATCGTCATTAGGAAAGTACATCATAACTGCAGACACGGATGATAGTCATGATCTTGAAAACTTGATGCCATTTGTTGAGAGACTCAGAGAAGGAGATGATCTTGTTATGGGAAATCGCTTTAAAGGAACAAAAGAAAAGAAAGCCATGCCTTTTTTGCATCGGTATCTAGGAAATCCAATACTAACGTTTACAGGCAATTTATTTTTCAGAAGTAATATTGGCGATTTTCATTGTGGGTTACGTGGATTTACCAGAGAGGCTTACAACAAGATGGACCTGAAGACCACTGGAATGGAATTTGCTTCAGAAATAGTTGTTAAGGCCACGATGAATAAGTTAAGGATCTCGGAGGTGCCAACTACCGTCTTCCCTGCTGGGCGTAGTAGGAAACCCCATTTAAGAACCTTTCCAGATGGTTGGAGACATTTGCGTTTTCTATTAATGTACAGCCCAAGATGGCTATTCCTTATACCAGGAATTATCTTTGTAATCGTAGGGTTTACGACTTCCATGTTAATGATTTTCAAGTTTTGGAATATTGATATTACTTGGCTTCCTTTTACAGCCATCCTATTTTTAATAGGGTTTCAATTCGTCATATTCTATGCATTAGTGAAGATCTATGGGACCAATCACGGTCTTCTTCCAAGAGGAGAGAGCTATAATAGTTTATTCAATGTTTTCACTCTCGAAAGAGGCTTGCTTGTTGGACTGTTTTTTCTTGTTTTAGGAGCTGGATTAGCAATTCTATTTTTTAAGGATTCTAGTCAATTCAATCAAGATTATTTGAGGATCATTATACCTTCGATAGTGAGTCTTGCATTAGGGATTCAACTCATTCTTTTCAGTTTCTTTTTTAGTATTATGGGACTTAATGATACTGAGAATTAATTCAAATTAAAAAACATGTTTTTAGATATATCGTTTACAGATTGGGTTGGTTATCTCGCCATGATAACATTGTTGATTTCATTCTTGATGAAAAACATTACTAAGCTCAGGATCATTAACTCCTTTGGTTGTGCCTTTTTTGTTATTTATGGGTTTATGTTAGGGATTTCGTGGCCAATCGTCATCACTAATTTAGCCATCGTATGCATCAATTTCTATTACCTGCTTGTCAATAAAAATTAGTACTTTGCCAATACACAAACATTAATCTATCCAACTATCTTCACTGTAGAGAAATACCGATCTAGCCATAAGAATCTTTGGGATGATTTTGTCAACAAGGCAAAGAACGCCACGTTTTTATTCAAGCGTGATTTTATGGAATACCATGAAGATAGATTTACGGATCATTCTCTCATGGTACTAAAAGATGATACGTTGGTTGGATTGCTTCCTGCAAATGTTATAGGAAATACTGCATATGCGCATCAAGGGTTGACATATGGTGGGTTAATATGTAATAGGACGCTGAAGTTGAATGACTTCATTGAAACATTTCGGGCCATTTTAATAGCATTACAAACTGAAGGTATTGAGACCTTGAATCTTAAGGCCATGCCATCGATCTATTGTGCCGGACCAAACAGCGAGATAGATTATGTCATGTTTTTATTAGAAGCTCAACTTACAAGAAGAGATGCTCTTTCGGTAATTGATCTTAGGGAAGACATTAAATTTTCCAGTAGTAGGGTAGAGGGCTGTAAAAGAGCGATGAAGCATGGATTAAAAGTTGAAGAAGAAGATGATCTTAATTCGTTTTGGAATGCCATTTTAGTTCCTAATCTTAAAAATAAATATAATACGAACCCTGTGCATAGTCTTGAAGAAATAAGTTTGCTGAAAGAGCGTTTTTCAAGGAATATTAGGCAATTCAATGTGTATCACAAAAACGAACTAGTGGCAGGGACCACAATTTTTGAAACTAAGAATGTGGCACATGCTCAATATATTTCAGGAAATGCTGAAAATAGTAAATTAGGAAGCTTGGATATGTTGTATTCACACCTTATCAAGGAGGTTTATAATAATAAGAAATTCTTGGACTTCGGAATTTCCAATATGAATGAAGGTAAAAATGTGAATTCTGGATTGCAATTCTGGAAAGAAGGATTTGGGGCAAGAACCATTACTCAGGATTTCTATAGTATACCTACAGGTGCATTTAATAAGTTGGAGAAAGTAATGGTATGATTAAATTTTTGGATTTACATAAGATCAATCAGCGATTTGAAACTGAATTCAAAAATAGATTTCAGAAATTTCTAGATTCTGGATGGTATGTACTCGGAAATGAAGTGACGTCATTCGAAAATGAATTCGCCGAATACTGTGGGACAAAGTTCTGCTCGGGAACTGCTAACGGATTAGATGCATTGACTCTCATATTCAAATCCTATATAGAGCTCGGAAAACTAACCCTAGAAGATGAGGTCATCGTGCCGGCAAATACATATATAGCATCGATCCTTTCTATTCTGCATGCTGGATTGAAGCCCGTATTTGTAGAGCCTAATGAAAATTCTTTCAATTTGGATTCTTCAAGAATTGAAGACGCACTCACAAACAAGACTAAAGCTATTTTGGTCGTGCATTTGTATGGTCAACTTGCCGATATGGACAGAATTCAATCATTAGCCAAATCAAAGAATCTTTTGATCATTGAAGATGCCGCACAAGCTCACGGAGCAGAAAATGAACTTGGAGTTAAGGCTGGGAATCTAGGGGATGCTGCCGGTTTTAGTTTTTACCCAAGCAAAAACCTGGGAGCCTTAGGTGATGGAGGTGCAATAACTACCAACGACGAAAATTTATTTGATGTGATAAAAATGATTCGGAATTATGGGGCATCTTCCAAATATGTCAATGAATATATTGGTTTTAATTCTAGACTAGATGAAATTCAAGCAACTTTCTTAAGTGTGAAGTTGAAACAACTGGATTCCGATAACGACAGACGTCGTGAAATTGCCAGGCGATACATTACCGAAATCAGAAACCCTAAAGTGGCACTACCGGAATATGATAACTCCAAAAACCATGTATTCCATGCATTTGTAATACGGACTGTCAATAGAGATACATTGAAAGCTCATCTCGATACGGATAGAGTACAATACCTTATACATTATCCTATTCCACCCCATAAACAAAAAGCATTTAAACAATTTCAAGAATTAAATTTACCAATTACAGAAGGCATTCATAATACTGTGTTAACTTTGCCTATGAGTCCAGTAATGACTGAAGAAGAGGTGACAAAAGTCATTGATACCCTAAATGCATATTAATTGAGACGATTAATAGATTACATAAACAATAACGTATTATTCAAAGTTGCGTCACTTAATTCTGCTTCTGTTTTGGTGCGCATTATTGCTGGATTTTTCACCTCTAAGGCCATTGCTATTTACATTGGTCCTGAAGGTATGGCATTGATCGGTAACTTGCGAAATTTTCTAACGTCAGTTCAAGCATTTTCTACCTTAGGATTATATAATGGGGTTGTAAAATACATAGCTGAATTTAAGCATAATACTGTAGAGCTTGGCAAGTTGATATCTACCGTCTATTATTTCGGATTTATCACCACCACAATCGTTTGTTTCTTTGTGTATTTTAATGCAGAATATCTCAATTCATTGGTCTTCTTGACCTATAGCGATTATACTTATATATTCAAGATTTTGGCGTTGGCCCTTCCTTTTTATTCATTGAATATGCTAACATTCGCTATAATGAATGGGTTTTCAAAGTACAGGATGTTATTGATGATCAACATCATCGGTCAAGTACTGGGCTTATGTGTGACATTAGTACTCATCTACCAGAATAACCTAGACGGAGCGTTGGTTTCGGTGGTTATTTCTCCATCCTTATTATTCTTGATCACGTTCGTTGGAATCATGAATCAAAGGAGTTTGGTGCCTTTAATCAAAGCTGATAATATAAGCTTCGATTTCATGAAGAAATTGAGCGCTTATTCAGTTATGGCCTTGGTTTCTGCGATTGCTCTTCCGCTGGTAATGATCAATATCAGGAATTATATAGGCGACAATGTAGGACTTCAAGAGGCTGGTTTTTGGGAAGCCATGAATAGAATATCCACGTATTATCTCATGTTCGTTAATTCACTAATGACTTTGTATATATTACCTAGATTTTCAGAAATCAATAGCGCAAAGGAATTCAGGGCTGAAGTATTTAGTTTTTACAAAACAATAATGCCTGTTTTTGGGTTGGGTCTGTTAGTGATTTATTTTTTAAGACCTTTTATAATCGCCATAGTGTTCAGCAAGGAATTCAAACCCATGGAAGATTTGTTTTTATGGCAACTACTCGGTGATTTTGTTAGAGTGCTTTCTGTCGTAATAGCCTACCAATTCATTGCCAAGCGCATGTTCTGGCATTTTATTATCAGTGAAATATTTTCAGTGATCATGATCTATGCCACTAGCATCTATTTTATTGACATGTATGGTGTTAAAGGAGCTACTATTGCCCATTTTGCGAGTTATGTGCTTTATTTTGGTATTGTGTTAATGATATTTAGCTCAAAGCTTTTTGGGACATTACCCGATGAGGAACTTCAGGAAGATGAAACAGAAGTAGATGAAGATGAATAAACCTCCATATATCTCTTTGCTATCTTTTTGTAGTTATGCTCAGCCTCTATAAATTTTCGGGCATTCTCTGCGATTAAAATGATTTCTTCTGGATTCATTACCAATCGTTCAAGCTCAGCATATAATTGTTCTTCATTCGGACTAGCATTAATTGCAATTGAATGATCCAAATGGTAATACTCCTTAAATTCCTTATCCAGTCCAGTGAAAACGACCTTACCTTGGGCCATGGCCTCTAAGGCATTGTAGCCTTGGTCTAGACTATATACTTGGTCAAGTATGATGTGTGCATTATTATAACTTTGTATGTAATCCTTATAGGGTACATCTTCTGTAATGCTAATGTCTACTAATTCCGGATATGCATTTCTCAATCTCTTCAGGACTGATTTAAATAAAGGAACACCTTTCCTGATGTAATTACTACTATTGACTCCCAGGAATATATTTATTTTATCTGAAATTTCAGGGCCTTTGAATTCAAGGGTATCGACGTTTATTGGATTGGCAATAAGTCCAAGATACTTTTTGTGACCTTGCAGCGGAAAATGATAATCTAAATCTGAAGCAATGACTCCATCAACCGTTTCATAAATAAAATCATGAAGCGCTTTATACTTTGGTGTTATATACTTTAGCGAAGAAGAATAATATGGTTTTAAAGAGGGGTTCTCAATATAGGGTGAGAGCACGGAGTATCTTGGTTTTTGTAAAAGTGCATAAGAAACACTCATATGATCATCTCCGCAAGACAACAAAAAGAGCTTTTTATTAGTCTCTTTTAATGTTGAAATTATTTTTCGTTCAGCACTTGGAGAAGTTAGAAAAGGGCTTTCATTGATTAGTTGCACAACGTCAAATCCACTCAGTCTACGTTTTATTTTATTGAATCTCATCAGGATTTCCCATGATGCTATATCATATTTGGTTAATCTGAATAATGCTTGTCTTAATATATTACCGATTCTTGATTTAAAGAAGATGGCGTCTAATGAAATATCTCGAGGATAATTCTTGAATCCATCCCCGGAAGCAATGATGACAACCTCATGACCTAATTGCAATAACCCTTCCTTCAATGAGTTATGTAATCTGCTATATTCGCCGACCAATAAGATCTTCATTTGTTATATTTGGTGTGTTAAAATTCTAGGAATTGCAAAGTACTAATAAAAAAAAGATCTGTATAGTTGTTCAATCCTTAAGTGAAGGAGGCTCTCAGCGATCAACAGCATTACTATCTAAGACCTTGGCATTGCTAGGCCATGATATTCATTTGGTTTCGGTACTTAATAAGATCGAATTCGATTTTGCAGGGACCTTGTTCAATCTCGGTGAACTAAAGGAAAAGGACGATACTATTTATGGGCGCCTGAATAGACTTCTTATCTTCTGGAAATTCTTGAAAAAGCATGATTTTGATTACATCATCGATAATAGAGCGCGCGTTCAGGCATATCGTGAGATCATGATCACCAAATTACTATATAGATCAAAAGGTGTTTATGTTATTAGGAATTATGACGAACTCACATTCACAAAATATGCTTGGCTCAATAGATATTTATACAGAAATGAGACCATGATTGCAGTGTCGGATGGCATTCGAGAAAAGTTCAAAGAGAAGTATGCCTTGAATAAAATTATGACCATCAATAATGCTGTGGATATCGATTCTCTTGCTCTTATGGCGAATCAGGACTCTTCTGATGTTGACTCTCTTGGAAAATACATCATACTTTATGGTAGATTGGATGATGAATATAAAAACCTTAAACTTCTATTGGATGCCTTCAAGGAATCGCGATTACCAGAAAATAGTGTAAAACTTGTCATCATTGGAGACGGACCTGATAAAGAAATGATCGTGCAGTACTGTGATTCATTGGGGCTTGCTAATGACGTGGTTTTCTATCCCTATAATAATAACCCTTTCGTTTATGTAAAACACGCCGATTTCACTTTAGTTACAAGTAGGTTTGAAGGTTTTCCTCGCGTCATTCTCGAGTCCTTGGCAATTGGTACGCCTGTAATATCTGTGGATTGCCCAACAGGTCCGCGCGAGATCATCGACCATGGTAAAAATGGTTTGTTAATTGAAAATTTTAATCCAAAGGCACTAGCGAAAGCTATGGATAGTTTTATATTTGACCAAGAGTTATATAGTTTCTGCAAGAGTCACGCACAAACCAGTGTTGAAAAATTTTCGATGAAACGTATTGCTGAAAAATGGAATGAAGTACTGAAATGAAGGAATCAAAAATTGAGAATGCAGTCATTATCGATATCCCAAAAATTGAGGATAGACGTGGCAATTTATCAGTTATAGAAAAGGATTGCGTTCCTTTTTCCATAAAGCGAGTTTATTACCTCTATGATGTGCCAAGCAATTCATATCGCGGTGGACATGCCCATAAGGCTATAGATGAATTCCTAGTGGCATTGAGTGGTAGTTTTGATGTGATATTGAAAGATGGAGAAAATCAAAAAACAATAACCTTGAATAAACCTAATAAAGGATTATTGATAGTGCCAGGAATTTGGAGGGAACTTGAAAATTTTTCTTCTGGTGCCGTTTGCTTGGTGTTAGCTTCTGAGGTGTTTGAAGAATCTGATTATATTAGGGGATATGACGATTTCAAATCAGTCAAAGGCGCTTAAATTTATCTTTAGTTCTCTTAAAAACCATTGTATTTTCTTAATGAGCATCAATGTCATCCTATTGCATGACAATAAGAATCGTTGCTTCCGGCTCAGATTATTTTTGTCGATCTTCTCAAAGTAAGATTTTGAAATATCAAGAACCCCTGCTATCTTATATTGGAGGCCAATGGAAAATCGATTTAGGTCTAGATATTTTTTTAAATACACATCATGCGTTGCTCTTGACTCATATTTGTCCAAATCGATAAAATCCCTTTTTTCTGTAGCAGTTTTCGTTATGCGATTAACACCCATTAAATTGTGTTGTGCTGTGATCTTATATGAAAACACCAAAGGTGAGTCAAGTGCTGCCCGGATCCATAAGTCTGTGTCTTCTCCAGCACCAAAAGTTATTTTTTTATCGAAACCGCCTAAATTATGAAAGAAGGCCCTATTCATGCATACGGCAGAAGTCCAAGCCAAACTTGATACTAGGGAATTTTTAAAATAATTATCAACGACACCTTCAAAACCAACATCATCATCATTTATTAAATGTGTTTTCATCGGTAATATTAATCCATCATGGTGTTTGATCTCGTATCGGGTGGTAAACCAATTATTCTCTGAGTAAGTCTCAATAAGAGAATTTATGACTTCCAAGTGATTCGGTTTCCATAGGTCATCGGCATCAAGAAAGGCTACAAATTTTCCATTCGCCTTGGAAACCCCAAAATTTCTAGCCAAGGAAACCCCCTCATTTGGTTTGCTAAAAACCAGTAACCTTGGTTCGGTTATCGATTCAACAATTTTTAGACTATTATCGGTTGATCCATCATCTATGATGATAATCTCAAAGTCAGTAAAAGACTGTTCTATAACCGAATTGAGCGTATTTTTAATGTTCTCTGCTTTGTTATATAAGGGTATGATAACTGAGAATAGAGGCATATCAAATTTTTTCTAAGTTACAGATATAACACAATCGATAGAAATCGAATATAAACAAATTGGGATTCCCTGATTTAAGATGCTTCTCGAAAGTAGCCTTGAATTTTCTGTAAAAATAGCCAAGAACGCGACGAATTCTTAGATTGGTGACAATAGTTAAAAATCGAGTCAACGATGTGTCCTTGGTGCTAATTAAACCTTGTTCAATGAAAAAGTGCAGTGCTTCGACAGATTGCATTGATTTATTCAGGAAAACCTCATTGCTTTCCAAGCCGAGATGATACACAGGATTATTAACATGAGACAAGCTTACTTTTTGCTTCTTTAATTCAAGTGCGAACAATGTGTCTTCGTGTCGTAAATTGGGTATTTCTTCATTAAATGAAACGGTATCAAATACGTCTTTATGAATCATGAAATTCAAGGTCAAGAATCTTAAATATTTATCCTTGTTGCGATCATTTACCTTGAGGGCTTCGCGTTTATTTCCATATTTCCATCTCAATATTTTATGGGGTTCCGGCTTGTTTTCTTGATAGACGATTCCGCCATATACAATACCTGGTATTTCTGGAAGGGTATCCATATATGTTGAAATAAAATTTTTCTCCTTTGGCAAAACATCAGCATCCAGGAATAACATCCAGTCAAAAGTTGCTTTTGTAGATAACATGTTCCTTATTGAACTTCTGCCGACATTTTTTGGAAGAACTTCAAAAGATGAATTGGGTAAAGAATTAATGCTTTGATTAGTATTCATTGGCGTTGTTGAACAATCGTCAAGAACAATGATTTCAAATTCTATATTGAGTTTAGTGGCTTGTTCATTGACTTCCTGAACGAGCGGAAAAACATCATAATTATATGTAGGAATCACTATTGATAACACTAAAAAGACATGTTTTTGCTAATATATGACCTTTAGGGTAAAGATCGAGGTACAAGTTTTTATTCTATGAATAGATATGAAATTTCAATATTGAATTTATCTTTTTCAGAAGTTGGCCGATCGAGTATGAAATTCAGGAAGTTCTAATCTTTTCTCTGCACCACTTCAAAAACACGATTCTCATCACACTTTAAGGTTTTGCTTGGGTATTTAAGAAGCAACGCGTAGTCGTGAGTCGCCATTAGAATGGTATTCCCGTTTTTATTAATGTCCTGCAACACTTCCATAACTTCCACGCTGGTTTGTGGGTCGAGGTTTCCGGTTGGTTCATCTGCTAATATTAACTCCGGGTCATTGAGTAATGCTCGCGCTATGGCAATGCGCTGTTGCTCGCCTCCAGAAAGTTCGTGAGGGAACTTGAATCCTTTTGTCTTCATTCCTACCTTGTCAAGGACAGCCTCGATCCTACTGGCAATTTTTTCTTTGTCTTTCCAACCTGTTGCCTTCAATACAAACATAAGATTGTCATTGACGGTCCTGTCATTCAGTAATTTAAAATCTTGAAAAACCACCCCTAATTTCCTCCTCAAAAAAGGAATGTCTTTTTCTTTTAGCATTCTTAGGTCATAATCTACAATATGGCCTTCACCTTTAGTGAGTTCCAGGTCGCCGTAAAGTGTTTTCATGAAACTGCTCTTGCCACTGCCTGTTTTGCCAATTAGATAGACAAAGTCACCTTTGTTCATTTCAACATTCACATCTGATAGCACAAGACTATCACCTTGGAAAATTGATGCATTTTTAAGTTGTAAAATAGTTTCAGGCATGAATTGAGCAAAATTGATTAATAGTTGTAAATGTATTGTTTTATAGTAACTTTTAAAATGGGTTTAAATTACTTTTTATGAAATATATTTTAACATTTAATAAGTCGGTTTATAATTATCAATCAAATCTTCCGTTATAGCTTTTGTATTGAATTATCTTTACGATCAATTAAAAACGAATAGTTAATGGTACTTAAAAAATTGGCTTTACTGCTAGTCGCACTGATGTTTTCAAGTCAAGTGTATTCACAGCTTTCTGCCGCTTATACCAGTGAATATGTGGATTATCAAAAAGCATTATCCCTCTACAACAACAAGCAGTATCTAGCAGCTCAATCTTTATTCGAGCAAATTGAGGATGATGTGGATGATGAAGTCGTGCAATCTGATTGTGCCTATTATATAGCGAATTGTGCTGTGAGACTAAACCAGATAAATGCGGATACCCTTATTGAGGATTTTGTCAAACAATACCCAACAAGCACTAAACGCAATACAGCATATATTGATGTGGGTGATTATTACTTCGAAAATGAACGATATGCCTATGCTAGAAAGTGGTATGATAAGGTAGATGAAAATGCACTTCCTAGAAGTGAGAAAGAACGTTTCAATTTTAATTACGGCTATGCGTCATTTTCGGTAAAACGTACAAAGGATGCCAAGAAGTACCTTAATCGTGTCGTCGATTCGCCAAAATATGGATCGCAAGCTAAATATTATATCGGATTCATGGCATACCAAAGTGATGATTACGATAAAGCAAATGAATATTTTGAGCAAGTAAGTGATAATGAAAAATACCAGGAGAAGCTTTCATATTATCAGGCCGATCTAAATTTCAAATTAGGTAAGTTCGAAGAAGCCATAAAACTCGCTAAAGAACAATTACCTAACAGCGATGACAATGAAGTATCCGAGCTCTCGAAGATCATTGGCGAGAGTTATTTCAATCTAGAACAATATAACGAAGCCATTCCATTCTTGGAAGATTATAAAGGCAAGAGAGGTAAGTGGAGCAATACAGATTATTATCAACTAGGATATGCACATTACAAGCAAGGCGATTATGAGCTAGCGATTTCAGAATTCAATAAGATTGTGTCAGGTAATAATGCCGTTGCCCAGAATGCCTATTATCATTTAGGCGAAAGTTATATCAATCTAGGCAAAAAACAGGAAGCCTTGAATGCCTTCAGGAATGCTTCCCAAATGGATTACGACTTGAAGATACAGGAAGATGCTTGGCTCAACTATGCGAAGATCAGTTACGAGGTCGGGAATCCGTATCAATCCGTGCCGCAAGTATTAGCTGGCTATCTTGATAAATACCCTGATACCGGTTACAGAGAAGAATTAGAAACTTTATTGATCGACTCCTATATCACATCTAAAAATTACAAAGAGGCTTTAAGTCTTTTAAAAGGAAAGAATAGTTTCGAGAATAAAGTGGCCTATCAGAAAGTGGCATTCTATCGTGGCGTTGAATTATACAATGAAAGTAAATACCTGGAAGCCGAGAACATGTTCGATGAATCATTAAACGAACCACGCGACGACAGTTATACGGCGAGAGCAACCTTCTGGAAAGCGGAGACAGATTATAATCTCGCGAATTATGAGAATGCCTTGGTTGGTTTCAAACAGTTTATTGGTAGTGGTCAATCGTCTTCAACCAAAGAAATCACGCACATCGATTATAATTTGGCATATACGTATTTCAAGCAAAAAAATTACCCTAAAGCCATTGACTATTTCAATCAATACATCTCTAAAAGAAGTGATGATAAAGTCCGCTTGAATGATGCTTACTTAAGACTTGGAGATGCTCATTTTGTGAGTAGCAATTATAGTTCTGCCATCAATGCCTATGGCAAGGCGGTTGGTCTTAATGAAATAGAATCGGATTATGCCTTTTTTCAAAAAGCACTGAGTGCTGGTTATGCTGGACAAGCTTCAAAAAAAATCACCGAATTGAATACGTTTATCAGTGATTACCCTAAATCACCTCTAAGAGATGATGCGATGTATGAGCTGGCAAATTCTTATGTAAAGAAAGGTGATAATGATCGCGCCATGCCATTATATGATAGATTGAATTCTGAATACAGAAAGAGTTCATTTGTCTCTAAATCTTTGTTACGTCAAGGCTTAGTGCATTATAATACCGGTGATAATGAGCGTGCCTTGGGCAAGTTCAAGAAAGTGGCAAACGAATTCCCAGGCACACCAGAAGCCGTGCAATCTGTTTCAACGGCACGATTGATCTACATTGATCTAGGTCGCGTGGATGAGTATGCCTCATGGGTTAGGAATTTGGATTATGTTGAGATCACAGATGCGGATCTTGATAATGCGACCTATGAATCGGCTGAAAAACAATATCTCGATAACAACATAAAAAATGCCATTAAACTTTTTAATGCTTATTTGAATGATTTCCCAAGAGGATTACATGCGCTCCCATCGCATTTTTATCTGGCACAATTGTACTATAAAGAAGACCTGAAGGGCAATGCGGCTCCCCATTATAAGGCTGTAGTGGAGACATCGAGTAATGAATTCACTGAGCAATCCTTAACACGACTTTCAGAGATCTATATCGATAATTCCAATTGGGTTGGAGCTATAGATGTTTTAGAGCGGTTGGAGCAAGAGGCTAATTTCCCTCAAAATGTGGTGTACGCGCAATCCAATTTAATGAAGGCCAATTATAAGCTCAAAAAGTATAATGAAGCCACAAGCTATGCTGAAAAGGTATTGGCAAGCTCTAGGATAGATAACAAAATAAAAAGTGACGCACATATTATAATAGCCCGTTCTGCAATTGAAACTGGCGACGAGGCGCGTGCAAAATTGGCTTTTGTAGAAGTAGAAAAAGTAGCAACTGGCGAATTGGCTGCAGAGGCATTGTATTATAATGCCTATTTCAAGAATAAGGATGGAGATCACGCAGGATCCAATGTGAAAGTACAGAAACTGGCCAAGGATTATTCTGGATATAAATATTTTGGCGCCAAAGGGTTGGTCATCATGGCAAAAAATTATTATGCTTTAGGCGATGCGTATCAAGCGACATACATATTAGAGAGTGTTATCCAGAACTTCGGAGAATTTGATGATGTCGTTGTTGAAGCCAGATCCGAACTTAACAAGATAAAAACAGAGCAAGCCAAAACAAATTCATCAATCGAAACTGATAACTAGATTATTAGTAAAACCTTGAAAAGTCCTTCCTTGAGGAAGGTGTCACGAAGTGACGGAAGGTGTTTTTAAATCAACAATAAAAAATAAAACATGCTTAAGAACCTGATCCTTTTAGCACTAACCATCACAACCACAGTCGCGTTTTCGCAAGAACGTGAACAAGATACTATAACTACTGATGTTATTAGTGTCGTTAAACCATATACGCCTAAGATTTCCGATGCATTTAAAGTAAAGGAAATGCCCACTTTGGATGATGAGGTAACGACTACAAAAAAGGAGATCAAGTATAATATTTTCTCAATTCCGGTGGCATCAACATTCACACCAGCCAAAGGTAAAGCTGCTGTTGTGGATAAAGAACCACCTATGAAATTATTCGATAATTATGCCTCAATTGGCGTAGGATCTTATACGTCAATATTAGGAGAAGTGTATTTGAATCATGCATTGAACAGAAATGAAAGTGTTGGAGGGTACCTTAATTATCATTCTTCTCAAGGCGGAATTGATGGCTTGCTGTTAGATGATAAGTTCGCTGATGTTAAGCTTAACGTTAATTACACGAAGAAGCAAAGAGAGTATTCCTGGAATGTGGATGCGGGATACCAAAATCAGGTCTTTAATTGGTATGGATTGCCTCAACCATTATTTGACCAAACGACTGCCGATACTTTGGATGTTCGACATCAGTTTCACGGTTTTCATTTTGGAGGAGAGTTGAATTTCAATGACTCATATATAAAAAAAGGAAGTATTAAATTCAGACGTTTTGCAGATGATCAAGAATCTGGTGAAAACAGATTTGTAGCAAAAACCAATATCGATTTCCCTATAGCTGACAATGTTATCAATACAACCATACGGTTGGATTATATTGGTGGAAATTTTGATAGGAGTTATTTCGATATGGAAGAGTTGAAGTATGGAAACTTCAATATCGGGTTGTCTCCGAGTTATCAAATAAAGCAGGAGGATTTGACTCTTAATTTAGGAGTGTCTTTGTTCTATTTGAATGATACAGAGAATAGTGAGAACAAGGTTTTTATTTATCCTAATATCACAGCATCGTATAGATTGGTCGATGAGGTGTTGATCGCTTATGGCGGTGTTGAAGGCGATTTGATACAGAATTCGTATTACGATTTCGCTCAAGGAAATCCGTTTGTGTCTCCAACACTCAATGTCAAGCCAACAGATCAAGTTTATAAGGGGTATGTAGGATTGAAGGGCAAGCTATCCAATAGCATGAGCTATAATTTAAGGGGCTCTTATACTGCTGATAATGATAAAGCCTTGTATCGCCAAAATGCAGTAGATACGGATCAAGGCCAAGATTATAATTATGGCAATTCTTACGGTATCGTTTACGACGATTTGAAGACCATTGGACTATTTGGAGAATTGAATGTTGATGTCAATCGTAATTTTAAGTTAGGCCTGAAGGCCGAATATTTTGTTTACGATTCCAAGACAGAGGCAGAACCGTGGAATCTTCCTGATTTCTCAGGATCGCTTTTCTTGGATTATCAGATCGATCGTCACTGGTTTATGGGTGTGAGCTTGTTTTATATAGGAGAACGCAAAGACCAGATCACCTTGATTTCGCCAGTGGCTAATGTTCAGCCTACTACAGTCACATTGGAAGCCTTTTTCGATGCGAATGCACATGTTGGGTATAGAATAAATGATCGTTTTTCGGTGTATGCCAAGGCGGCCAATATTGCAAGCCAGGATTATCAACGTTGGTTGAATTTCCCAGTACAAAGCATACAGTTTTTAGCTGGAGCTACTTATAAGTTTGATTTTTAGTGACTGTCATTATGACCAAGGTGGAGGAATCTATTATCATAAAAACACAAAAAAGCGTTCTCATCCAGAACGCTTTCTTATTTCAATGGGGTCACTCTAAAAAATAAATGGCTCCTTCCCTTAATAAGGGAAGGTGGATTCAAACGAAGTTTGAAGACGGAAGGGTTTTTTACTACTTTTAACCTCAAATATGAATCCAATGAAAAAACTAACTATCCTATTGCTATCCATTGTTCTTTGGAATTGCTCAAGTAAAGAACGAGTAGATCTAATTGTCACCAATGCCAATATCTACACCGTTAATGACGAGTTCTCAAAGGCCGAGGCCTTTGCCGTAAAAGATGGGAAGTTTGTAGCTGTAGGCAGTTCTGCAGATATAATGAACGCCTATGAACCTAATGAAGCTGTCGATGCAAATGGGCAAACCATACTTCCTGGTTTTATTGATGCACATTGTCATTTTAATGGTTTGGGTGAAAATCAACAGGTGGTAAATCTGGTTGGCACCAATAGTTTTAATGAGGTACTAGAACGATTACAAGTCTTTCAAAAAGAAAAGAGCACCAATTTTTTGAGAGGTCGCGGTTGGGACCAGAATGATTGGGCAATAAAAGAATTCCCGACAAAAGATAGATTGGATGAATTATTCCCAAATGTACCTGTAGCTATTGAACGTGTCGACGGACATGCTTATTTAGTGAATCAAATGGCATTGGACTTGGCAGGAATCACAGTAAATACAAAAGTGGAAGGCGGAGAGGTCGTTAAACAAAATGGACAACTGACAGGTGTACTTATAGACAACCCCATGGAAATGATTGATGATGTGATGCCAGAGACCAACAGAGCGACTAAAATACAAGCACTGCTAGATGCACAAAAAATCTGTGTTGACCTAGGATTGACTACTGTGAGTGATGCAGGTTTGGATAAAGAGATCATTGAATTGATAGATAGCCTTCAGCAAACAGGGGATCTGCAAATGCGAATCTATGCCATGATCAGCAATAAGAAAGAGAATTTGGATTATTATCTACCAAAAGGTAAAATCAAGACTGATAGGCTCAATGTACAATCTGTTAAGGTATATGGTGATGGTGCTTTGGGTTCAAGAGGTGCGGCATTAAAAAAATCATATTCCGATAAGGAAAATCACTTTGGTGCTATGGTAACAAGTCCAAATAATATAGAAGCACTCGCTGAAAGAATTGCGAATTCCGACTATCAAATGAATACACACGCCATTGGCGATTCTGCGAATAGTCATATTCTCAAGACCTATGATAAATATCTTAAGGGCCAGACAAATAGACGTTGGAGAATCGAACATGCTCAGGTAATAGACCCATCTGATTTTCATTATTTCAAGAACGAAAATATCATTCCTTCCATACAACCCACTCATGCCACGAGCGATATGTATTGGGCAGACGAACGTTTGGGTGACAAACGTATAAAAGGGGCTTATGCATATAAAGACCTGTTGGATTTAAGTGGGAAAGTGGCTCTTGGAACCGATTTCCCTGTAGAACATGTAAGCCCATTCTTAACGTTTTATGCTGCTGTTTCTAGAAAAGATGTTAAGGATTATCCAGAGGGCGGATTCCAAATGGAGAATGCATTATCACGTGAAGAAACTTTAAAGGGAATGACCATTTGGGCGGCTTATTCTAATTTTGAGGAAAAAGAAAAGGGAAGTATTGAAGAAGGTAAGTATGCTGATTTTATTATTCTTGATCAGGATATCATGACGGTTCCCGAAAACAATATTCCTCAAATAAAAGTCGAAAAAACGTATATTGATGGTGTGGCACAATAGTTAATTTTCAGTGTTCACTAATTGTAAATGTTTATATTTAGAAAAATTATTACTTCCATGAAAACCTTACTATCCCTTTTATTAGTGATTACTATATCGCTATCCAGTTTTTCGCAGGCAGACTCGTATAGCGATGATGTTAAGACATGTATCAAGCAAAATGGCACTTACGATTATTATGCAGATGTTATAGGTCAGATGTTTACAATGCTTAAACAGCAGTACGCAAGTAAGAATGTTCCGGCCAGTGTGTGGAAAGATGTTGAAACGGTGAAATCTGGTTCTATGGATGCATTGAGTCAAATGTTAGTTACGGCTTACAGAGGATATTTTTCTCATGATGATGTAAAAAATATGAATGCGCTTTATATGAGTGACGCTGGTCAGACAATGGTAAATGATGCGCAAAACTTATCTGAGAGCGACAAAGTGGTTTTAAGTCAATTCTACGAAAGTGATACAGGGCAGAAAATTTTAGGTTCACAAGATGAAATGAACAAGCTTATGAGCGATATTTCAGAAAAGTGGAGTAGCTATTTGTATCGTAATGTCGTTGATCAACTATCGGAGAAAGGCTTTACCCTCGAACAGTAAGCCTAGCCAAATAATCATAATGCTCACCTTCAGTTAGGAGTTCACATTGCAATCCGTTTGCCATTGCTGCCGTTTTCAAGGTGTTGAAATCAAGATACAACCATTTCATAGGCGTTTCCTTTTCTTCTTTATAACTTAAGAAATAGTCCAATTCACCGTAGTAAGTAGCCTTAGTATCTTGCCAAATACCGCCATCATCATCTTTGTACATATATATAATATCAGAGGAGTCAATCAAAATTTGACCATCCTCATTCAATAGTGTTTTTAGATGTTTTAGATAGCCAGAAACATGCTCTAAAGTTTTAAAGATGCCTGTCCCGTTCATTAATAGCAAAATGGTGTCAAAGGTTATTGTTTCATTTAATAAATCAAGTACTTCAGTATTCTTCACGCCTCGCAAACGACAGACTTCAATAGCGCCTTTAGAAATATCAATTGATTTAATTTCGAATCCTTTCTCTTGCAAATAAAGACTATGACTTCCGGCACCACAACCAACATCTAAAATAGTCCCTTTAACTAATTGTAATGCCTGCTGTTCAAGTTTAGGCATGTCTTTAAAATCACGAAAGAGGTATGAGAGAGGAAGCATATCATCACCCGAAATATTAGTTGAAGTGATGATGTCTTCGGTATAATTACCTTTTTGGTAATCCATTAAGGCTTTGCCCAGTATATCTTTCATATTTTTGTGTCATGCAAGAGTTCATTAAAAGCCTCCCAAAACTTGCCAAAGATAAGCATAAGGAGAACAAATCCTTTTTTACCAAGCTTAAAAAAAAGCCTCCAAAACACTTGGATTATATGATGCAGGAATTGCATGAAAAAGAATTTGAGCGCACTGATTGCTTAAAATGTGCAAATTGCTGCAAGACTACTGGACCTTTGTTTACAGATAAGGATATACAGCGCATATCTAAGCATTTTAAAATGAAAGAACATCATTTTATAAGTCAATACTTAAAAGTTGATGAAGATGACGACCATGTCTTACTAAGTGTTCCTTGTACATTTCTTGGGACAGATAATTATTGTTCCATCTATGACGTTCGTCCAAAGGCTTGTCGAGAATTTCCGCATACTAACAGGAAGAAATTCCAACAAATATCTAATTTAACATTAAAGAATGTGGCTATTTGTCCTGCAGCGTATAATATTGTAGAAGAAATGAAAAAGAGACTACAGAATTAATGAAAAGAATCATATTACTTATTTTTTTCTCATTGGCATTTTGTTTTAACAGCTTAGGTCAAGAGTGGTTTACATCATTTGATGTGGCCAAAAGTCTGGCGTTGACCCAGAATAAAATGTTATTCGTTGTTTGGGATGACGCTTTACAGACACCTTATTACCTTGAGGTGAATAATGAAAATGGGAAGAAATTTTTTATTGATCTAACACGGAATGAAGAAATAAACGCAATAATCTGGGATTATTTTATTCCTGTATTGATGCCTGAGTCAGAATACGGAAAATTACTGGACAAAGCCAAAAACTTGCGTGGAACTGAATACTTAACTAAGCTTGAGGACGATAGTATCAAGATCATGGATGTGAATGGCAATATTTTGAATAGTGGTCCTTTAATGCAACCTTTTGAAAACTTGCAAAACCTGATCGAATTATACGCATTGAACACATCGTTTTTAAAGCCCTTTTTCAAAAACTATTTACAAAAGGCAAATTTTACTACGAGCTTTATTCTCGGGTCTAAGTATCTTGATTTTGCGATATTTAGCGCAAGACAAACAAGGAACGATCTAGTAACATTGGCAGATGGGTACTTTTCGGAAGCGAGAATTCTTTTAGCAGCAGAGAGTGATTTGGATAATAAGAGTGCTTTTCTGCAAAAACTGGACTTCTTCAAAATCAAGGAACTATTGATCTTAAATCAACCTAAAAAAGCTAAACGGTCATTGAAAAGAATTGACGTGTCTGAGATTTCTGAAATAAATAGGGGGCTATTCGTTTTCCTAAATTATACTACTTTTATGTTGTTAAAAGACCAAGGGTCAGCGGCTAAATGGAAAGAAGAGATGTCTGCTGTAGATTTAAAAAAGGCAAATCAAATACTAAATACCACTAACTAGAAATGGAAACAATTTTTAATTATTTTGAAACCATTCCATCCTCTCATAGAGCAGCAATCGTAATTGGAGGCCTCACTTTTTTTTGGTTGTTAGAAGGAGCGGTACCATTATTTAGGTTCAATTACAAGAAATGGAAACACGCAGTCCCCAATATTTTTTTCACACTGACAACAATTGTCATAAATTTTGCTTTGGCGTTCTTGTTATTGAGAACTGCTGACTGGGTTGTTGCTGAAGATTTTGGTATTATCAATTGGTTGCCAGAAATGCCTTTATGGTTGTATGTTCTAATAGGAATTTTATTACTGGATTTCATAGGGGCTTATTTAGCGCATTATGTTGAACATAAAGTAAAACCTTTATGGATGGTGCACTTAGTCCATCATACGGATCATAAAGTGGATACTACAACAGCCAACAGACATCATCCCTTAGAAAGTATGATTCGTTTTGGTTTTACATTACTTGGTGTTTTAATTATCGGTACACCGATTGCAATAGTCATGCTATATCAAGCGATGTCCTTGATCGCAACACAATTCAGTCATGCCAATATTAAATTACCGAAGAAGGTAGATGATATATTAAGCTGGGTCATAGTATCTCCAGACATGCATAAGGTACATCACCATAATGTGCTACCATATACAGACTCTAATTATGGAAATATATTTGCTATCTGGGATCATATTTTTGGAACCTTCATGACTTTGGAAACAGATAAAATTGTTTACGGCGTTGATGTCTTTCCAAACGAAGTGGAGAATAGCAATATCGCCAATTTACTAAAACAGCCTTTTCAGAAATACCAGAAACCAACGATTATTACATCAGAAAAAGATCAATTATAGATTAAATATTGCGCACGCATCTTTTTATAAGCTACAATATCGTCTTGCCAAGTAGCTTTTATTTCAGCTTCAGACAACCCTTTCACTATTTGTTTTTGTAGAAGTTCGGTGCCCGAATGTTTTGTAAAAGACGCAGTTTTGAAGAAATTCTCTTTATCCCTTGAATTATTGTAAGCCTTGATCAACCACTGAAGGGATACCTTATTTTTTAGATCGCTATCTGATAGATCCTCACCGAAGCATTGTTCACCTTTATGCTTTGGGTATTTAGCGCCGAAATTCGCCTCAGGTATATACTTGAATGAAAAAACACTACTATCAAGAAAAGGAGCTCCAAATCTCTGAAATTGGTACTCCGTTCCTCTACCAGCATTAATTGTCGTGCCTTCAAATAACCCCAAACTAGAATATAATTTTATGCTTTGGTCATTTGGTAAATTGGGAGAAGGCCGCATCGGTAAACTATAAGCGGTCTGATGCGTATAATTCTTAACAGGAACGACAGTGATCTTACATTGAATGCCGTTAGCTAACCATTTTTGTCCGTTTACCATTTGGGCATACTCACCAATCGTCATCCCATGAACTAGTGGAATCGGATGCATCCCCAAGAAACTACGGTGTTCTTCTTCCATGGTAGGGCCATCGATATAATGTCCATTAGGGTTTGGGCGATCAAGAATTATCAAGGGAATGTCATTTTCGGCGCAGGCTTCCATGACATGATGCAAGGTGGAGATATATGTGTAGAATCGGACACCCACATCCTGTATATCGAATATCATGATGTCGATGTTCTTGAGTTGCTCTTCGCTTGGTTTTTTATGCTTTCCGTAAAGCGACAAAATTGGTAAGCCCGTTTTTGTATCCAGACCATCAACGACTTTTTCACCAGCATCCGCTTTACCCCTAAAACCATGTTCTGGTGAAAACACCTTTGTAATATTAACATTGAGCCACACCAAGGAATCAACAAGATGCGAATGACTTCCTTGATTAAAAATAACACTTGTCTGATTCGCAACAACACCCACTTTTTTTCCGTTAAGGAGCGGCAGGTATTTTTCAGTTTGGTTAGCGCCTATGACTATAGTGTCCGACACAACAGCTTGAGCAGGATTATTTTTAGAGACATCACCACAAGAAATCACTGCCACAACAAATATTAAAACTGTATTTTTGATAAAATTTAAAACCATTCTGTAACTTTGAATTTCGAGTACTTTCTTGCTAAACGAATTATTGGAAGTCGTTCGTATAAAAGTAGTATTTCGGCACCAATAATAAAAATTGGTATCGTTGCAATTGCACTTGGTATAATTGTCATGTTAATTGCCATTGCAACAGGCATCGGCTTACAGGAAAAGATCAGAGAAAAAGCGATAGCATTCAATGGTCATGTGACCATCCAGAATTACGATAGTAACAATTCCAACGAATCCATAAAACCTGTCTCGTCCAAACAGGATTTTTACCCAAATTTTAGCAGTGTAAAAGGTGTTACTCATATTCAGGCAGTTGCCAAGAAATTTGGGATCATTAGAACAGAGACAGATTTTGAAGGCATGGTCTTCAAAGGCGTCGGTGCTGATTACGATTGGAAATACCTTGAAGAGTATTTAGTAGAAGGCACATTACCGAACTATTTAGAAGAGATAAGCAATGATGTAGCTATTTCAGAATACCTAGCCAAGCGATTGAATTTTCAAGTTGGGGATTCATTCCAGACCTATTTCATGAAAGAGGACACGGCGAAACCACCATTCCAAAGAAAGTTCAACGTTGTAGGTATCTACAATTCTGGATTTCAAGAGCTCGACAAGACCTATTTCATTGGCGATATCAAGCATGTACAACGCATGAATAAATGGAATGAGAACGAAATAGGAAATTTCGAGGTTTTCATTAATGACTACGGTCAATTGGAAGAAAAAGGCATTGAAATCTATCAGAGTACACCATCAACCCTTAATACAATAACGGTGTCACAACAATATGCAACGATCTTTGAGTGGATAAAGATCTTTGATCAGAATATTTACGGCATCATTGGAATTATGATTATTGTCGCTGGTATCAACATGATCACCGCCTTACTGGTTTTGATTCTTGAACGTACACAAATGATAGGAGCACTCAAGGCCCTTGGCAGCTCTAATTGGAGCATTCGTAAGTTCTTTTTGTATAACGCCACTTATTTGATCCTGATCGGGTTATTCTGGGGAAATCTTATTGGGTTGGGACTGCTTCTTATCCAGAAATATTTTGGGGTTCTAGAGTTTCCCAATCCAGAGCATTATTATATGAGGACAATTCCTGTGTACTTAAAATTCGGTTATGTCATTCTACTCAACATAGGAACCTTCTTATTATGTTTAATAATGCTTTTGGTGCCTTCGTTTATTATCACGAAAATATCTCCAGTAAAGGCTATGAGATTTCAATAAAAAACTCCAGATGTTGCCATCTAGAGTTTTAATGAAGTTAACTAATTTGATAAATTATTTCGTACCATCATCCACGTCTTCACAGCTTCCCAATGTATCACTTGGATGCTGAAGCAAATGTGCTACGACTGCAGGAAGTGCAATGTTAATAGTATGTGGATTATTGTCAACGTTATGACATACATCCATTTTAACTGCTGAAGCCATGGCGATCATTCCAATTACGATGGCAATCTTTAAGGTAATTTTAGATTTCATGATTTAAATATTTGGGGTTTATCAGTATAAGTCTAAGTAATAATTACGATATGCCGATAAAAAGAATGATATAATCGTTCAAATACATATAATATGTTAAAAAATTGAACACTTGGTCTTTTAATCGATGAATCAAATACTGAATTCTACGTTTCATATTCCTATAAGTATGCCGTTAGTTATGTATTTTTGCCAAATATGGAATACGCAAAGAATATACTTGAAACTATAGGTAATACGCCATTAGTGAAAATCAATAAATTAACTGCTGAATTACCCTGCCTAGTACTTGCTAAATATGAGACGTTCAATCCTGGTAATTCCGTTAAGGATCGGATGGCCTTGACCATGATCGAGGATGCTGAAGCGGATGGACGATTAAAACCAGGGGGAACTATTATCGAGGGCACTTCTGGTAATACTGGTATGGGATTGGCACTTGCGGCCATTGTAAAGGGCTATAAGTGTATTTTTGTCATCTCAGACAAACAATCCAGGGAAAAGATGGATATCCTTCGGGCTGTTGGAGCTGAGGTTGTTGTATGTCCGACCGATGTAGAACCAACAGATCCAAGAAGTTATTATTCTGTATCCAAGCGATTGGGCGAAGAAACACCAAATTCGTGGTATGTCAACCAATATGATAATCCGAGCAATGCAAAGGCGCATTATGAAAGTACAGGGCCTGAAATATGGAAACAAACGGATGGTAAGATCACACATTTCGTTGTTGGTGTGGGTACTGGAGGCACGATTTCAGGAGTTGGTAGGTATTTGAAGGAACAAAACCCCGATATTAAGATTTGGGGAATCGACACCTATGGCAGTGTTTTTAAGAAGTATCATGAGACCGGTATTTTTGATGAAAAAGAAATCTATCCATATGTCACTGAAGGTATCGGTGAGGATATACTACCTAAAAATGTGGACTTTGATATTATTGATGGGTTCACCAAAGTAACCGATAAAGATGCTGCAGTATATACACAGGAGCTAGCAAAACAAGAAGGTATGTTTTTAGGGAATTCAGCTGGTGCAGCCATTAAAGGCGTTTTACAACTCAAAGAACACTTCACGAAAGATGATGTGGTAGTGGTTCTGTTCCATGATCATGGTAGTCGTTATGTTGGCAAGATGTTCAATAACGATTGGATGCGCAAGATGGGGTATATTGAGTAATGTATATCTTTCTTAATTCCTTAGTAATTCGTCTAAGGCATTTTCAGAAAGTATTTCGTGATTCCCATCGTAAATAACCAGTTTGATATTGTCAGTTTCTTTTTGCAAACAAATATCTCACAAGTTGCTTTTTAACCTACCTAGGTCCAACAAAGGTTTTCTGTGTTCCAGTAATTTTATTGATTTTGAACGGATTTTATTCGAGTTAGATATTCAATAGAACTATTTAATCAGGATTAACAAGTCGGTCTTGCTATTTAAATTTGAGATGATTCAATATAAGGAAAATACGAATTTATTCGTATTTTCATAGGCTATGCAAGAAGACTTCATTCATTACATCTGGAAGCATAAGAAATTCGAGTTTAAAGACCTTAGAACTACTAAGGACAAGCCAATTCTAATATTGTCTTCCGGTATGCATAATCATAATGCCGGCCCCGATTTTTTCAATGCACAATTAAGGATCAATGACCAGCTTTGGGCAGGAAATGTTGAGATTCACTTAAAATCTTCTGATTGGTTTGCGCACTCTCATGAGAATGACATAGCTTATGATAATGTTATTTTGCACGTGGTATGGGAGCATAATAGCGATATTTATAGGAAAGATAATTCTGAAATCGATACTTTGGAATTGAAACAATTTGTTTCAAAAGAAGCCCTGAACAATTATTATAAGCTATTCAACAAACAAAAAAAATGGATCAATTGTGAAAATGACGTTGGAGAGGTTGATGAGTTCTTGATTGCCAATTGGTTAGAACGCCTTTATTTTGAACGCCTTGAACGAAAATCAGATGAAATTAATGTAATGCTCCAAAAATCAAAGAATGATTGGGAAGCGGTTCTTTTCATAATGCTTGCAAAAAACTTCGGATTAAAAGTTAATGGAGAATCATTCTTTAGTATAGCTAAATCGATAGATTTTTCGATCTTGAGGAAAGAAGGAACAAGTATCCAAAAAATGGAAGCCTTACTTTTTGGACAAGCTGGATTGTTGGATAACGATACTGAAGATATATACTATATAGAGTTAAAAGCTGTGTTCGACTATCAAAAACATAAATATGGTTTGAATGATCAATCCGTGATACCTTTGCAATTCTTCAGGTTGCGTCCTCCTAATTTTCCGACCATAAGACTATCTCAATTAGCGAATTTGTATCAGTCCAAAGGCAGTTTATTTACCGAAATCCTGAATGCGAATTCGATAGATCAGATTTACAATATCCTATCAATTTCATCTTCATTATATTGGGAAACACATTACACATTTGGTAAAGTGTCGAAGAAAACCAATAAAAAAATCACTGATTCGTTCATCGATTTGTTGTTGATCAATACCATAATCCCTTTAAAGTTTAGTTACTCAAAATTCTTGGGTAAACCCATAGATACTGAGATCATACAATGGATGTCTGATTTAGGGTCTGAGAGAAATAATATCGTGGAGAAGTTCAATACCTTGATGCCTCTTTCAAATAATGCCATGAATTCACAAGCATTGATTCAACTAAAAAGCAATTACTGCGATAAGAATAAATGTTTACAATGTGTTGTTGGCAATACTATTTTAACTAATTAATGTTTAATTTGCAGTATGAATATTTTTTATAAAACCTTACTCTATTTTCAAAAGCATGGGTATTATGTTTGTCAGCGTATCGCAGATAGACTTGGAATGAGAGCAAGAGTAGTCAGGACATCATTTATTTACCTGACTTTTGTCACAGTGGGTTTTGGATTCGCATTGTATCTATTCTTAGCGTTTTGGATGGGAATTAAAGATCTAGTTTATACTAAACGCTCTTCGGTTTTTGATTTATGACATATATGAATCCACTTATTAGACTTTTCCGTTCAAGAATTTACACGGCTATATGGCTTGTACTAAGCCTTCTGTTAATTGGTGTCTTTGGATTCAAGTTCATGCTAGATGTCACATGGGTAGATGCTCTATATATGACGGTAATAACCATTACAACCGTTGGATATGGTGAAGTTGCGCCTTTAGATGCCAACACCAAGATCTTTACTATTTTCCTGATTTTAACGAGTGTGGTAATTCTTGGGTATGCTTTAAAAATAATTACAGAATATATACTTAGCAAAAATGATTTAGAAGAATTAAAACAGAAAAAGATGCAAAAAAAGATAGATTCATTTTCCGAACATATTATAATTTGTGGCTATGGGAGGAATGGGAAGCAAGCTGCTACAAAGTTATTAGCTTATAAAAGGCCGTTTGTTGTGATTGAAAGGGATAAAGAGACTGTTGAGAAATTCAATAGTAATTTGGTGCCTTTTGTATTAGGTAATGCCAATGAAGATGAGGTATTGACTCAAGCCGGTATCGTTAGAGCTTCCTGTTTGATTTCTGCATTACCTAGTGATGCAGATAATTTATTTGTGGTGCTTTCCGCTAGACAGTTAAATAGCAGATTGCGAATCATAAGTCGTGCTTCGCAAGAAACATCATACAAGAAACTAAAACTCGCTGGTGCCGATAATGTCATCTTGCCGGATAGAATAGGAGGTGATCATATGGCGTCTTTAGTGGTTATTCCTGATTTAATTGAATTCATAGATAATTTATCCATAGTTGGAGAATCCAATAACATTGAGGAGGTTGCGATAGACAAACTTTATGACCCATCGAATATTAAGACCATCAGGGATTTGGATCTAAGGAAGCAAACCGGATGCACAGTTATAGGATTCAAGAACAAAGATGGCGAATATGTTGTAAATCCAGGAGCAGATGTAGCATTAGTGCCAAATTCTAAAATAATTGTTTTAGGACGTCCAGAACAAATCCATAAACTGAATTCTATTTACAATCTATAATTGCTATGGTTTCTTTTTAACAAGCAAATCTTTAAAAACTCGAATATTTTTAGCATCTTGCTAACTGCAAAATTTCATTTAAAACACTAAAACTAACTAACAATCTTATTATGAAGAGATTTCTTCTATCAATTTTCACCTTAATTTTACCAGTTTTAACTTTTGCCCAAGAAGCCCAAGAAATGGGTATTGATCAAAAAATAGATCAAGCTTTTGGTGATGCAACAGGATGGTTTGTAAACTTTATTTTCTATCAAATAGATTTTGGTGGAGATGTAAAAATATTTTGGGTGTTATTCCCCTTAATTATTGGTGCTACATATTTTACGTTTTATTTTAAATTAATTAATATTAGTGGCTTTTTTACATCTATAAATATAGTTAGAGGTAAGTATGACGATTTAGATCATCATGAGTCCTTAGTGGGCGCAGGTGATTCCACACCAGGAGGGGATAATATAGAAACGATTGCAATAGAGGGACATATTGGTGAAGTTTCCCATTTTCAAGCCTTAACAGCAGCTTTGTCTGCAACAGTAGGATTAGGTAATATAGCTGGTGTTGCTATCGCAGTTTCTATTGGCGGTGCCGGAGCTACATTCTGGATGATTATTGCTGGCTTGTTAGGTATGGCATCAAAGTTTGTTGAGTGTACCCTAGGTGTAAAGTATAGAGATATCGATGCTGATGGTACTGTTTATGGTGGCCCAATGTATTACTTAACGAAAGGCCTTAAGTCGAAAGGTTTGGCTGGTTTAGGTAAAGTATTGGCGGTGCTCTTTGCAATTTTTGTAATTGGTGGTTCTTTTGGTGGTGGAAACATGTTCCAAGTCAACCAAGCATTTCAATTAGTAGAACATATTACTGGCGGAAACGAATCTTTTCTGCATAATAGAGGATGGTTATTTGGTTTGGTGATGGCTGTTCTTGTTGGTATTGTAATTATTGGTGGTATAAAGAAAATCGCTAAAGTAACCGATAAGATTGTGCCATTTATGGTAGTAATTTATGTTGCAGCATCCTTATTTGTAATTTTCGCAAACTATGATTTAATTGGTGCTGCTTTTGCTCAAATTTGGAATGGAGCATTCAGTCCGGAAGGCATAGCAGGTGGTGCTGTAGGCGTTTTAGTTCAAGGATTTAGACGTGCAGCGTTTTCTAATGAAGCGGGTATTGGTTCGGCTTCAATCGCGCATTCGGCAGTTAAAACTAAATATGCGGCAAGTGAAGGTATGGTGGCTTTATTAGAACCATTTATTGATACAGTTGTCGTTTGTACAATGACCGCTTTAGTATTGATCATTACAGGTTTTGTGGATCCATTGAATCCGCCGGCTAATGATGCTCAAGCAATTTTATTAACGTCTAGTGCTTTTGCCTCGTCAATTTCTTGGTTTCCTTATGTTTTAACTATTGCAGTAGTGTTATTTGCTTTTAGCTCCATGATCTCATGGTCTTATTATGGTTTTCAAGGATGGTCTTATTTATTTGGAAGAACCAAAAAGGCAGAGTATACGTATAAAGTGATTTTCTGTATTTTTGTGATCATTGGTGCAGCTGCAAGTTTAGGTTCAGTTATTGGATTCTCAGATGCTATGATTTTTGCAATGATGGTGCCTAACATGATCGGTTTGGCGATATTAGCGCCTAAAGTTAAGGAAGAATTAAAGAGATATATGGATGCTATAAAAGCGAGAAAAGCCTAATAGTAAATTCATAATAGAAAAAATCCCATTTCCAGTTTTATTATAAACTGAGAAGTGGGATTTTTTATAACCCTTAACATAGAAAACATAATACAAATATAGAAAATAGTTTATATATATAGAATATATTCTTAATTTAGTTTAAAAACTAATATTAAGTGAAATATTTCAATTCATATTTTAAGTATACCCGATCTCAACAGCGTGGTGTGTTATTATTGCTATTTCTGATCATTTGTTTGCAGTGTATTTATTTCTTTATGAATGTTCCTTCACGAGAAGATTTTTTCGATTCAACCGAACTTGAGTCTTATCAAAAGGAAGTCGACTCATTAAGGGTTTTGGCCTTAGAAAAGAAAAAACCTAGAATCTACCCATTCAATCCAAACTACATTACAGACTACAAAGGATACACTCTTGGCATGTCGTTGGATGCAATAGACAGACTTCATACGTATAGAGGTCAAAATAAATGGGTGAATTCGGCTAGACAATTCCAACAAGTCACTAAAGTATCCGATTCCCTTTTGGGTACCATGTCTGCGTATTTTAAATTCCCAGACTGGGTTACAAACCCAAAGCCAAAGACATTTTTTAGTAGCTACAATACTTATAATAAAGCGTTGTCTTTTGATCAAAAAGTGGATCTTAACAAAGCAACGGCCAAGCAATTACAAAAGGTCAATGGCATTGGTGAGAAACTTTCAGAAAGAATCGTGATATTCAGAAACAAATTTTCAGGTGGATTCATTGCTGATGTCCAATTGCAAGATGTATATGGGTTGACACCAGAAGTCATTGAAAAGGTGACCCATCAATTCACTGTAAAAACCCCTAAGTCAATCCATATAGTAAATGTAAATGTTGCTACTGTTGAAGAATTGGTTATGATCCAACATGTAGATTACGATTTGGCTTATGAAATTGTAGATCAAAGAACTTTAAGGGACGGTTTCAGTTCTTTCGATGAATTAACAAAAGTTAAAGGATTTCCTTCAAATAAAATCGAGATAATTAAACTATATTTGACCCTCGATTAAAACATCCAAACCACTTCTTAAGCCTTAAATATTTTCTTATATGTATTTTACGGAAGAGCATGATATTTTTAGAAAAAGTTTTAAAGACTTCTTGAAAAAGGAAGTCGTTCCTCACATTGAAAAATGGGAAAAAACGGGACATGTCGAAAGATTCATCTGGAAAAAAATGGGCGATATGGGCTATTTCGGGATCAATTACCCGGAAGAATATGGAGGCCTAGGACTGGATCTTTTCTATACGGTCATTTTCCTTGAGGAAATGCAAAAAATAAACTCTGGTGGTTTCGCTGCTACAATGTGGGCACATGCTTATTTGGCAATGACTCATTTAAATAAGGAAGGCGATCATGACATTAAAAAACGCTATTTAACTCCTAGTATCCATGGAGAGATGATAGGATGCTTATGTGTTACTGAGCCTTTTGGTGGAAGTGATGTTGCAGGTATGCGAAGTACAGCAGTTAGAAAAGGCGATACTTATATACTTAATGGATCAAAAACGTTTATTACAAATGGCGTCTATTGTGATTACATGATTGTTGCGGCCAAGACAAATCCGGAATTTGGGAATAAGGGTATAAGCATATTCGTAGTTGATAAGGATACACCCGGAGTATCAGCTACCAAATTAGATAAACTTGGATGGCGTGCTTCAGATACTGGTGAAATAGCTTTTGATAATGTGGTCATTCCTGCGAGTAATTTGATGGGAGAAGAGGGGAAAGGATTCCCATATATTATGCAGCATTTTGCATTGGAGAGATTGATAATGGGTGTAAATGCACATGCACGCGCAGAATTTGCGTTGGAGTATGCCTTGCAATATATGTCTGAGAGAACAACATTTGGTAAAACCATAGATAAATATCAAGCCTTAAGACATCGCATTGCTGAATTATACGCTGATGTGGAAATCAATAGAGAATATAATTATCTGGTAGCCAATAAGCTTAATAAGGGAGAATATGCCGTCAAGGAAGCGACAATTTCCAAATTAAAATCCACTAAAATGGCCGATGAGGTTATTTACGAGTGCTTACAATTTTTAGGAGGATACGGGTATATGGAAGATTACCCGATGGCAAGATTGTTTCGAGATAGCAGGTTAGGGCCAATAGGAGGTGGTACCTCTGAGATTCTTAGAGAAATAATTGCAAAGATCGTTATAGATAATAAGGAGTACAAACCATCTACTTAACAAAGTAATAAGCACAATTTTTATTACTTTGGATATGTGTTAATTTTAGCATATAACAACATATTGAATTGTAACAATTTCATTGCCTGAAAATTGTTAAATGAAAGTAAATGTACATTAAAAGCTGCGAAGCTTTTTTAATTCACTTAAAATAGGCGTTTAATAAGAAAAGATACTCTAGAGCATTAGCCCGTTGATGTTTTTCAATACAATGAAAATATTGTAAGGATCAAGGAATGGCATTTTAATTAATAGCAAAATAAATAATGGTCAATATAAAAGATTACCTATATTTGCATCCCGATAATTAACGGGAAGAAATTCTAATAGAGAGGAGGTTACAACGCTATGTTAATAATACCAATAAAAGAAGGAGAAAATATCGATAGAGCGCTAAAGCGTTTTAAGAGAAAGTTTGACAGAACTGGTACGATGCGCCAGTTACGTTCGCGTAAGCAATTTACAAAACCTTCAGTAGTACGAAGAGCACAAATTCAAAAAGCTGAGTACGTTCAAGGATTAAGAGACGCTGAAGAAATTTAGCATATTCCTGCGAAAACAGGAATCTCAAAAACATAAACCGTTAGTTCATTTGAGCTAGCGGTTTTTTTATTTCAATGAGCAATACCAAATGAATTTTAAAATGATTGACAATAAAGTTGAATTATATTTTCTTTAGATGAAATAGAAAATATGAGCATAGCCATAGTTACAGTTTTATTTTATATTGAAATATAAAGTAAATTGAAACGAATTCAATCAGTTATTTTGACGTTTATTTGGTATAATTGTCCGAGTCATTTTGTAACTTCAGCCATCAAAACAATGGTTTTTTTATGCCCTTCAAAGCCTTTACGGATTATTTACTCTTAGAGAAGAATTATTCCCCCCATACTGTTAATGCTTATAATAATGACCTTCAAGAGTTTTCTGTATTCGCATTACGTGAATATGAAAATGATAAAATAGAAAACGCCAATTATTCTCAAATAAGAACCTGGATCGTCTCATTGGTTGATTCAAAGATCATCAATAGGAGTATAAATCGAAAAGTGGCATCGTTAAAAGCCTATTACAAGTTCTTGTTGAGAACAGGGCAAATAGAAACAAATCCGCTTGTTAATCATAAAGCCCTAAAAACCTCTAAGAAGATAGAAGTTCCTTTTTCAGAGAATGAGGTTGCCTTGGTGCTTAATGAGTTATATTTCGAAGATTCCTTCCAAGGCCTGAGAGATTATTTGATCATTGAGCTGTTTTACTCAACGGGTATTAGAAGAAGTGAACTGATTAATACAAAAATTGTTCATTTTGATAACTCCAATAAAACATTAAAAGTTTTAGGTAAGCGAAACAAGGAACGTATCATTCCATTATTGGATGGGGTTTGTCATAACATTAATACCTATTTAGTCAAGCGAAATAAATTGCCCAAAATAGAAGACACGGAGTACCTTTTCCTAACCAAAAAAGGCGTTAAAATATATGAAACACTTGTGTACAGAATAATTAATGAGTATTTTAGTAAAGCATCCGATAAGGTTAAAAAGAGTCCGCATATCTTAAGACATACATTTGCAACTCACTTATTGAACCAAGGTGCCAACCTAAATGCGGTTAAGGAATTATTAGGACATAGCTCTTTGGCGTCTACACAGGTATATACTCATAACAGTATATCTGAGCTAAAGAAAGTATATGGAAATTCACATCCGCGCAGTAAAAAATGATTGTCTAACGATTTAAACGTATTAATATGAAAGTAAACACCCAATCAGTAAACTTCAATGCAGACGATAAATTAATTGATTTCATTCAAAAAAGAATGGACAAGCTAGATCAGTTTTATGATAAGGTAATTCAGTCAGATGTGTTCTTGAAAGTTGAGAACACTAGTGAAAAGGAGAATAAGATTTTTGAAGCCAGGTTAAGTGTGCCTGGAGATAGTATCATCGTGAAAAAGCAATGTAAGTCATTTGAAGAATGTACAGATTTAGCTGTAAGTTCTTTAGAAAGACAACTTAAAAAACGTAAAGAAAAACTTAGAACGTATTTATAAGCAAAAATGTTCAAAAAATGTTTTGAATAAAAAAATAAATATCTACATTTGCAGTCCGTTAGAAATAGCGGGCTTTTTTTGTGAAAAAAAGTAGCTAAAAGCCGATGTAGCTCAGCTGGCTAGAGCAGCTGATTTGTAATCAGCAGGTCGTGGGTTCGAGTCCCTCCATCGGCTCAAGTTCTTTAAAATATTGAATAAGTTTTCGGGGAGATACTCAAGCGGCC
>RCNB010000171.1_pt1 | contig 43820 bp, 31 predicted proteins | sample 2041321 | NCBI WGS metagenome assembly RCNB01 (sample SAMN09708232, study PRJNA481090) | Marine sediment metagenome, whole genome shotgun sequencing project.
ATGGCATGAGAGACTTCATCCTGGACATCAAAAACACTCTCGAGTCTCCTGTCGTAAGTATCCGCCCAGAGATGAAAGCCATCTTTCACATTAATTAGCTGCGCGCTAACACGGATTTTGTCTTTTTCTTTGCGAATACTTCCTTCAAGAATGGTCGCTACACCTAACTCTTTCCCAATATCTTTGATATCCTTATCTGTATTTTTATAACGCATGGTTGACGTTCGGGAAATGACCTTAAGTTCCTGAAGCCTGGAGAGCTTGGTGATGATATCCTCAGCCATCCCATCACAGAAATATTCCTGGTCTCTTTTTAGGCTCAAGTCTGCCAGAGGTAGCACCGCAACCGAATTTTTCCATTTCATTTCACCGATCGCTTCAGTTTCCTTTTTTTTCTTTGGCGGAATCTTCTCTGTGATGGGGCTGCCTTTTTCTAAATTCCTTAATTCTGCAAGGAGCTTCTGTGCTGTCTGGTACCTCCTCTCTCTCTCCTTCTCCAGACAAATCAATATCGAACGACTCAAATCCTCTGAAACCTGAGGATTGAGCTTTCTAGGACTCTTAGGTAATTGAGCCTTGTGTTTCATTGCAACACTGAGAGCCGTGTCGCCTTTGAATGGAACTTCCCCAGTGACCATTTCATACAGGATGACTCCTAAGGAATAAATGTCTGAGCGTTCATCAACTTCCTTTCCTTCTGCTTGCTCGGGAGAGAAGTAGTCCGGCGTTCCGATGATTACTCCTGTTTGGGTCATCGCTGGCGCTAGGACTGAACGGGCAATCCCAAAATCCATGATCTTGGCCTGTCCATCCTTGTCGATCATGATGTTCTGGGGCTTTAAATCCCGGTGCACAACTCCCAGCCTGTGTGCCTCAACCAATCCCTCACACACCTGCTTTGCTACTTCAATAGCCTCATCTGTGGGTAGCATCCCCTTTTTTTGAATTATACTCTTGAGATCCTCTCCCGCCAGATATTCCATACTGATGTAGGGCGTTTCTTCTTTTTTATCCAGGTGGAACATCCGGCAGACATTCTTGTGGGCGATCTTCCGGGCAAGCTTGAGTTCGTTGCTGAATCTCTCTAGTGTTTTTTTGTCTGTAGCAATATCAAGCCTTATGAGCTTTATAGCCACTTCCTCGCTAATCTGAGTGTCGAGAGCCTTATAAACCACACCCATTCCGCCTTTTCCAAGCTCCTCGATGATTTCGTAACGGTCAGCGAAAAAAGAGCCTATGGATAATCCCTTGGCAGATGTTTCAATGGTTCTTGTTGCGGATGGATCAACCGACAAAGAAAGGGGAGATGCACATTTTTTGCAAAATTGAGAATCCTGAGTGTTTGTGGTGTCGCAATTAGGACATTTTACTGACATTGCGTTTCCCTGTACTTTGTCGAGAGAAAGAATATCAAGGAATACGGGAGGGTGTCAAATCGGTCTTGATTTTGAGTGATGAGTCCGGTATCTTAAACGGTTACTGCAATCTAACATATAAAGGTGAAAAGCGATATGAACAAGCATGTGGTGAGAATAGGAATACTGTTATTGATTTTGAGTTCTTTTGGTCTGGCGGCCGATTGGCCGCAGTATCTGGGCCCGAACAGGAATGCCGTCTCAACGGAAACGGGAATAAAACGCAACTGGCCCGCCGGTGGTCCGGAAGTGCTGTGGACCGTTAAACTCGGTGAGGGATTTGGCGGGGCAGCAGTCAGCAAGGGAAAGGTCTACCTGCTCGAACGCAAAGGAGAGTCGGGTGATATACTGCGTGCGCTGGACCTGATTACGGGAAAGCAGGAATGGACATTTGCCTATGACGCTCCGGGTAAACTCGACCGCGGAGGTTCCCGGTCCGTGCCCACTGTAGATGGGAATTATATCTATACCTGTGGTTCATTCGGTCATTTCCACTGTGTCGATAAACGCACCCATAAAGTCGTCTGGTCGAAAAATGTGTGGACCGATTACTCCAATGAGGAAGTGCCCCGATGGGGCATTGCCCAGAATCCCCTCATTTATGGCGATCTTGTGGTATTGGCCTCCATGACGGAAAAGGTAGGAGTTGTGGCTTATGACAAACTCACGGGCGAACAGAAATGGACATCACAGGGGGCTAAAGGCAGGGCCGGGTATGTTTCACCAAAGATCGTAACCATCGGAGGTGAGGATCATGTCGTTATTGTCTTATCCTCCGATGACCCGGTCGTGGGTCTAGATCCAAGAACCGGGACAGAACTTTGGTCATATGACGGATGGAAGTGCAAGATCCCAGTGCCCAATGTGACGGAAATAGGAGATGGGCGGATTTTTGTCACCGGAGGCTACAAGGCCGGATCGGCTATGTTCCAGGTAGTGAAGAAATCGGATTCTTTTGCAGTCAGCGAGATATTCAAAACCGACGAGTTCGGCACCCATGTCCACCCCGCCATCCTGGTTGGCGGCTATCTCTACGGCCACTGCTCCACCAATGAAACCCGAGATGGCCTGATGTGCTTGAGCCTGGACGGGAAGGTCATGTGGCAGACCGGGCGAAATCCTCTTTTCGACAAGGGAGGATTCATCCTGGTGGACGGATTGTTTCTCAGCGTGGACGGAGACAAGGGGTGGTTGTACTTGATCGAACCCAGTCCAGACGGCTTCAAAGAACTGTCCAAGGCCAAGCTTCTGGATACCAACACCTGCTGGGCCCCGCTGGCCTTAACCGACGGCAAGCTGCTGATCCGTGATCAGAAACAGATGAAGTGTGTTCTGGTGAAATGAAACGAAGAGCCTTTATCAAAACCATGGGTCAAGCAGCCGCTGCGGTTTCTTTACCGCAACTCTGGTCGGCTTGCCAATCCTCAAACAAACAGCGCCCCAATATCCTCTGGATAGCGGTCGAAGATGTCTCTCCTCTGATGAGTTGTTACGGATATGACATCAATCCCACGCCCAATTTGGATCGTATGGCTGAAAAAGGTGTTCTATTTTTGAACACGTTCATGCCTGCACCGGTGTGTTCTCCATGCCGGTCGGCATTGATCACCGGGATGATGCAGACCACCCTGGGTACTCACAATCACCATAGCTCTCGCTCAGAGGAGACTGCCATCCATTTGCCCAGTGGAGTCAAAATCTTGCCTGAGCTATTCCGTCAAGCTGGCTATTTTACTTTCAATCAAGGGAAAGACGACTACAATTTCTGGTATGACCGCGATTCTCTGTATTCGGGTGAATACACAACTCATGCGCTGTATGGAAAGTCGGGCAAAAGGAATATTGGGTGGAAAGATAGGCAGCTGGATCAACCTTTTTTCGGACAGATTCAACTTTCTGGCGGCAAACACATTTATAAAGAAAACTTCAAGAACAGAGTTCGAAATCCGGTGAATAGGCAGGCTTTCGATCTGCCGCCTTATTATCCTGTCCACCCGGAGGTTCGTGAGGATTGGGCCCAACATCTTGACAGCATTCAGGTCACGGATGATGAAGTCGGTGAAATTGTAGAACATCTTCGTACGGATGGGCTTTTAGAGAATACAATAATTTTCTTCTTTTCCGACCACGGCATGAGGCTCTGGCGACACAAACAGTTCTGCTACGACAGCGGACTCTGCGTGCCCTTCATTATGAGCTGGCCGGGAAATCCCCAAAAGCTCAGCGGGGAGGGAGGCATCCGGGAGGATCTGGTGAATGGGATTGACATTGCCGCCACATCTTTGGCCCTGGCTGGTATCGAGATACCCGATTACATGGAAAGCCGCGATCTTTTCGCCCGAGAATTTAAGCCCAGAGAGCATGTCATTTCCGCCCGCGATCGGTGCGATTACACGATTGATAAAATTCGCACGGTTCGAACGAAACGATTTCGTTATATCCGCAACTTTTTTTTGGATCGTCCTTACATGCAGCCCAACTATCGCGATGCATGGGAGATCACTCAAACTATGCGAAAGCTTTATGCTCAAGGCAAGCTCAATGCGATTCAAGATCGGTTCTGGTCCGAAAAACGGCCTCCAGAGGAATTTTATGACCTCCAAAACGATCCTCATGAGATCGATAATCTGGCCGATCGTCCTGAATATGGCGATGAACTAATTCGGCACCGAAAGATCCTCGATGATTGGATTCTCGAAACCGATGATAAGGGACAATACCCGGAGGACACCGCCAATCTTAAATATATGTTTGATTGGTGGGGGGAAAAATGCGTGAATCCTGAGTATGATCGTTTTAGAGAATAAGTGCACAGAAACAAAGTGGTAAAAAGAGCCAAATCCTTTGAGGAGCAGGAAGATGAAAAAACTATATAAATGCAGGGTATGTGGTTATGTCGTTGGAAGAAAAGATCCTCCTGACGTCTGTCCTGCATGCGGAGTAAAAGGAAAGATTTTTGAGGAGTATGAATCACCCATATCAAAAAAGAGAAGAATAGCGCTTGAGCTAAACATTCACTCGGTCATGGTTCATTTGCCGATCGCATTTGTTTCTAGTATGTTCCTGATAAGCGTTTTAAGGATTATAGGTTTTATCAATGATCAATCTGTATTCATGGGTATGCTTAGAGCCATAGTTCTGATTCTTCCGTTTGTGGCCATTTTCGCCACGATAGCAGGGATGTTTGACGGCAAGCTCAGATTCAAACGAATCAATACGCCCCACTTGAAGAAAAAACTTGTGTTGGCGTGTTTTTTTATTCTTGTCTCAATTTCACTTTTCGCGATCCAATATTTTTTAGATCTACATCAATCGACCTATAACATTGTTGTTCTGATTTACAGCATTGCTCTCTTGGGTATCGCAACGCCGCTCGGTTTGATCGGAGGGAAGTTGCTCGATTCCAAAGTGAGAGGTTAGATCGCAATTCTCTGAATTTTATTCCTCTGCCCTCTCTTCTATTCCCATCCTCGTGCATGTGTTCCCCATATATATTTCTATTCTTGCACTATTTCCACGAATTTCCCTTTCATTTTCCAACTCTTCCATGGCCTGTTCATACATTGACATTTGTAAGAATGTTATTCCTGCTCTCAATTGCTAATTGGTTGCCAAAAAATGGATTGACTGTTAACTTTCTACTCCCCTTATACGTTTATACAAATGTGATGCTTGTGATGTGGGAGTGATTATGTTTAAAAATTACATCAAAATTGCACTAAGAAATATCAAAAGACAGAAAATCTATTCTTTGATCACGATGTCAGGCCTCATTTTAGGTCTCAGTGTCTTTATCATGTTTGCCCTTTTGTCCGATTTTACTTCAAATTTCGACTCATGTCATAAAAACTCAGACAGAATCTATGCCGTAGTCCAGGTGCTTTCCAGCAGTCAGGAAGGAGAACAGCATTCTGCCATCACTCCGTCACCAATGGTCCCTGCCCTGATAAGTGAATTCCCCGAGATTGAAAAGGCATCAAGATTTTTTCCTCCTGGCCGAATGGTCGTCAAATATCGAAATAAGATTTTTTATGAAAGCGGTGTCAGATTCGTCGATGCCGATTTTTTGTCGATATTTACATTCAAGATGATTGCAGGGGAAAAGGAATCAGCTCTGTCTAGAGCGAATACCGTGGTAATGTCTGAGGATTCAGCGTTCAAATATTTTGGGGATGAAGATCCGGTTGGAAAAACCCTGACTCTGGATAACAAAATCGATGTTGTGGTGACCGGGATTACCGAAAATCCACCCAATAATTCATCGATCATCTATGACTTCCTCGTCTCCATGGATACTGCCCGGTCTTTGTATAATTGGATGGATGATTGGAGCACGAACAATCAAGCGGCTTTTCTGCTCCTTTCTGAGGGATCTAAATCCACCAAGCTGGAAGAGAAATTTTCCCTATTCATCGACAAATATTACCCGGACACACGGGAATCTCCTGAACGATTTTATCTTCATTCATTGCTGAATTTTTTCTTGGGTTCTGAAGGGATCGATTGTTATTGGGGAGGCGGAAGAATCAGCTATGTCACGATATGGATTGTTGCTGTGTTGTTACTGATCATTGCTTGTATCAATTTTATGAATATTTCCACAGCTAGGTATATCACTCGCGCCCAAGAAATTGGAATGCGAAAAGTTGTGGGAGCGAGCAGGAGTCAATTGATCAAGCAGTTTTTGGGCGAATCCACACTTATGGCTTTGATCTCGATGCCGGCTGCGATCTTGCTCTATGAATTCTTGCGTCCGGTGTTTGCTGCAAACCTTGGCCGAATCTTTGATATCTCAATCATGGACAGTCCCCATGTATTGATATTGATTTTCGGCGTGACAATCTTAACTGGTTTTTTTGCAGGAAGCTATCCGGCATTTTATTTATCGGCTTCTAAACCTGTTCTGGTTTTTCAAAAAAGACTTGTGACAGGAAAAAAAGGAAGCCGGTTCCGCAAATTTCTGGTCGTCGTCCAGTTCACTTTCTCGATCATATTGGTATTGATGACGGTGATAAGCATTAAACAATCTCATCATAACCTGAATGTTGATCTCGGTTATAACAGGAACAATATCATTGCCGTAACAATGAGCGACGATATCCGCGATAAGCTGGCGATTTTTAAAAATGAATTGGTTCGCAGCAAAGATATTATTTCTGTATCAGCTTCGGCTGCATTGCCGATTGAATGGAATTCAGAGAGCCACATTTTACCCGAGGGTGTCGTTGAGAAAGATGCACTCCTGATGAATGTCTATGGAGTTGATTTTGGGCTTATCGAGATGTTGGATATCCCTATTGTCCAAGGAAGAAGTTTCTCACGTGATTATAAGGATGCCGACAACTTCATCGTTACCGAAACGGTGGTGCGGCATTTGCAGTGGCAGGATCCGATCGGGAAACGGATTACCATGAGAGGCCAAAAGGGAACAGTCATCGGTGTTGTCAAAGATTTTTTTTTCAAATCGATTCTTTTGGAAAAAATGTCGCCGGCAGTTTTGTATTTGGGGCCGGATGAGCTAAATTATATGTTTGTCAAATATTCCACTCCAGAGAGCCTTCCCGGAGTGATTGAATACATCAGAGAAAAATGGAACATTGTCTCTCCGGACCTTCCCTTTGAATATATCACGCTGGAAAATGCTTTTTATGATGTGTTCCAGGGGGATAAAACCTCCGAAATGACAGGAATTCTCGGGGCACTGGCGATTTTTCTGTCCTGTCTGGGATTATTCGGACTTTCGTCTTATTCCGTGGAACGCAGAGTAAAAGAGATCGGGATCAGAAAAGTGCTGGGAGCTTCCGTTTCGCGAATCGTTGGGATGCTCACCAAAGACTTTATAAAACTGGTGGCAATAGCCAACCTCATTGCTATACCTATTGCTTATTTTATGATGAATGCAATTATTAACTTTGTTTATACATATCCGATTAGCATAGGAGTTGGGATATTCGTTATTACGACTGGACTAACCCTTTTGATCGCCTTCCTTACCGTCTCCGCTTTAACCATTAAATCAGCCCTGGCGAATCCGGTGGACAGTTTGAAATATGAATAGCGCTACCGCATTGACTATTTGTGGCTGGGCAGATATCCTAATCTAATCTCGAGTAAGATGGTAGATGGCATGGGTGAAAATATCGTAATCGAACCGATGACCGAAAAGTTCATCCTGTGGCGCTGTCTTCATTCTGGGCCGCTATCATGCCGGACAATCGACCGGTGGCCCTCCGACACACAGCTAGACTGGGATCGCTACCGCACACGGAACATTCCGGTTTTGGTGAAGCTCACTCGAACCTATGGAGCCTGTGCCATTCTGGCGCGTGTCGACGATAGGATCGTGGGGCAGCTGCGTTTTTACCCCAGGTTTATCTTGGATATGAGCAGTGCCGGAGAAATGTGTCTTCAACAGGATTATCCTAATGGCCCCGCCGATGATTTCGCCGATACGGAGTTTCCGCCTCTTGAACATATCGAAGACAGAACCCTTGCTGTTCACTGCCTCATGACGGGAAGTTCTCAACAGGAAGAGAATCCATTTCAGCGGAAGGGCATCGGCACGCGCATGGTCAGATTTCTGATTCATTGGGCAAAGACCAACGGGTGGGAGCGTATCGAGGTCGATGCCTTCGAGGATATTCCTTTGATATACGAGATGACGGGCAGTACAGGGCTCACCTTCTGGCAGAAGCTGGGATTTCGAATTGTCGATCGGCATCCCCATCCGGACCTGCAGGAGCGCAATGAGTTTGTCGCGAAACTCGAAGATCAAGCCAAATCCATAGGGATTTCTCCGGAGAGAGCGAAAGATCGACTCGTGATGCGTCTCGATCTGATATAGACTGTTAAAAGATTCCCACATTCAAAAATATGAAGAGGTCGCCTTATCTTTTTAATCTCTGTATTTTAGGAAATGATTAAATAAAGTATATTTTTACAAGAAAGAATAGTCTTTGCCATAGCGGAGCATTTGTTTGATATAATCTTTCGGGTATTCGATCTTGATATCCACGATCTCACCATCCTCGATCACAGGCGTGTAAATCGGGTTGATAAAACCACCGTAAGGAGCCAGGTTTAGCTTGGAATACCGGTCCAGAACCTCTTTGTGAAGTTCCTGATCGACCTGGACGCCATAGGTCTCGACCAGATCGCGGGCAGCATCATAATCCCCCTCGCTGGTGATGCGTTGCACTTCCATAAGCAGCTTGCCGTAGAGCTGGCGCAGTTTCTGGTAGTCGTTGATCACAAAATAGGTTTTTCCGTCTTTTATCTCCTTGGATATCACTTTTTCCGGCTTTCCATTCTCGTAAACCCAGTAAGACACGAGCGCACGGGAGCGCATGTGAGCCTGTTCGATGGTCTTGCCAGGTTGAATTCGGGTGAGCTGTGTCATCAAACCGTTCCGGATATTGCTGTCATAATTGGCTTTGGCCGCATCCAGATCAGGCAACAATCCGAGCTCGACCATCTTGTCGTCCATCAAGTAATACAGGGCAAACAAATCGGCCCGTGCCTCTTCGACCGGGGAGTGATAATTTTTAAGGGCTTCATATTCCACACCAGGAAGTAGCTGCCCGGAGCCATGCCCGAGAACCTCGTGAAGGTCTGTGTGCAGATTGCTGGCCTGGGCCCCGTATTTTTTTGACCTTTCGATTATCTCTTCGGAGTAGGAGAATTCTTTACCAAAGCCCGAGCCTAACGATGCCTGATTATAGGCGTACGTGATGTTCTCGAGCGTCACGGATTTTGAACCGTGGTTTTTGCGAATCCAGTTTGCGTTTGGGAGATTGATGCCGATTGGGGTGGAGGGATAAGCATCTCCTCCTAGCATGGCTGCCGTAATCACTTTGGCGGTCACCCCTTTGACTTCTTTTTTCTTGAAACGGGGATCGACGGGGGAGTTGTCCTCGAACCACTGGGCGTTGGCCGCGATCGTATCCGTCCGTTTTGTGGCCGCCAGGTCCTTGAAGTTGACGATCGATTCCCAAGAACCCTTGATTCCCAGTGGATCGCTGTAGACCTCGATGAATCCGTTGATGAAATCCACTCTCGAATCCACATCATTAAGCCACAGGATGTTGTATTCGTCGAACTTTTCCAGGTCGCCGGTCCGGTAGTATTCGATAAGTTTATCTATCACTTGCTTCTGCTGGTCGTTCTCAGCGACGGCGGCCGCTTTTTCCAGCCAGTAGACGATCTTTTCGATCGCCGGCCCGTAAAGCCCGTTGATGAAAGCGACTTCTTCCGTGACCTTTCCGTTTTTTTGTATCACACGAGAATTCAACCCGTACCAGATCGGTGTAGGATCATCTTCGTCCGAGATGTTTTTGTAATAATTCTCGACTTCTTCCTGTGTTACGTTATCGTAAAAATTGACGGCAGAGTGAGTGACCAGGTCTTTGGTGGAATCCTGGGATACTTTTTTGGGATCTACTGTCGGATCGAAGATGATGGGCTGCAAGAAGGCGATCATATCATCGTCCACACCTTCGGATTCTTTGATTATGGAGGCAAAATAATCCGCCGTGAATTCAGGGATAAATTTATCTGTGGAATAGTGATGATGGATCCCGTTAGAAAACCAAACCCTTTTGGTATAGACCATAAAATTTTCCCATTGGGAATCGGTGCGGTCGCCCTTGTACCCCTCGACGATGGCGTCGAGAGTTTTGCGGATCGTCAGGTTATGCTTGTAATTCTGATCTGTGATGATGTCCCTACCGCAGAGCGCGGCTTCGCTCAAATAGTAGATCAGTTTTTTCTGGTCCAGAGTAAGCTCGTCAAATCCCGGGACCTGGTAACGCATGATCCTCAGGTCGGAGAACTGGTCTATCTGCCATTGAAATTCTTGTGCAGCGGCCTCGGCCGATTGTTCAGCTTTTTTGCATCCACCAACTAGAATGACCATCAAAAAAGCTAAAACCAAAATGAGTGTTGTTTTGATTTTCATTGTCCAAACCTCGCTGTTTTATTTTTTGTAACATTGATTAATAACAAATAAGTAGATAAATGTAAATCTAGAATTTACGGGCAAAATCAGATTCAGCCGCGATGTATCCGAAGGAGGCCCAAGATTCCCCATTCAGGATTTTTTGGAAAACTTCTTTGGCCTTTTCCTTTTCGCCGTTATAGAAATACCAGTCGCCGATCCCGTAAGCCATGGCATCGTTCATGATAGAACTGAACTCTGGGTCTGTGAGATTCTCGAGGGGAAGTTCTCCTTTGTAGAAAAGGCAGAGCTTGTGATAGACAGTGTTTTCGATAACGTCCATCTCGGCTTGAATTGGAATCAGTGCTTCCTTGGCTTCATCCTCCCGGCCGAGGAGGCGGAGGGTCATGTACAGCCAGTGGGTTGTGGCGACGAGCATGTCATCGTTTTGGGAGGCTTTGATGCCTTCACGATAGACTCTTAAGGCGTTTTCCAGGTCGTTTTCCAGGTAATAAGCCAGACCGAGGTGGTACCAGATGTTGGTGTGGAGTGAACTGACAGGAATATTCTGGGCATTGGGCATACCGTCCGGCTCGATTATGTCCTCTTTGCCTTCGATAAGGGAGGCGGCTTTTTCAAAGTCTTCGATCGCTTTATCGAATTTGCGGACCGAGATGTAGCGGTGGCCGCGGTGGCGGAAGAGGCGGGCATCTTCGGGAAATCTTTCGATTCCATCGGTATAGATCTTTATGGCCTCTCTGTATTTTCCCATATAAGCGGTCCGGCGCCCGTACCAGATGAGCGCATCTGGATTGTCGGGTTCCTGTTCGAACTTCATTTTGGCCTCTGCGTACTTTTCTAGTGCTGCTTCAGAAGGTTCTGCGGAATAAAGATTTTCCCCCAACTTAGACACGGCCTGGACGATCTTTTCTTGGTTGTCTTGAGGTTCTTGACCACATGAAATCAACAGGAAGCAGAATAATGTGACGGATATATAAAAAACACGGTTCATACTCATTTGTTCCTCCTGTATTTGTTCATGCATTTTATAATAAAGGAACATTTTTTCATATTCAAAAATGGTATTTTATTAAGGGGAGTGGAGAAGTAAGAAGCGTTTTAAAAAAAACAGCGAAATAATCCAAAAGGTCAAAAAGAACTAAGAGCGTCGTACCTTTGGATCACTTTGGCCGAGTTGATGACACCCACATTAGACGTTTCTTGGGTAAATCCCACAGAAACAAGTCCTGTCAGAAGGAAACCGAAAAGAATAAGGTGGCTTAATTTTTTCATGTGTTCACTCCTTCTTAAAGATTTCCCCTCTTTATTTTAACCTGGGTTGATAATAAATCGTTGCAGCAGATTCTCCGTTTGACTTCTTTCTCGTTTGTTTTTATGCTTTGGATATTGGGAAAATATTTGATTAGAGGGATATAAAAATGAAAAAAATTGTTTTTTTTCTTTTCTTATTGTTATTTCTCTTTTTATTTGTCTTTTCCCAGGAGATTATCGAGAATCCTGCTAAACCGCTGAATCCCAACGCAGGCCGAATCCTGAAGCTGGAAGAGGTTCTCAGGATCACAGACGAAGGAGGGGAATTTTTTTTCAAGCGGCCATCCCTTCTTCAAATTGCGGATGACGGGTGCATTTTTCTATATGACTCGGAGCAATTCCTGAGAGGAAGTTTCTAAGCGATATCAGCTATATCTATACGTTTCAAGGGAACCTTCTTGTCTGGACTTCGACAAAAGATGAGAAAAAAGGGATGTTGTTTGATCTTTTTGACGAGGGAGGCAAATACATCGATAGCTTTTGGGTAAAGGTGAATGGAACGGTTATCGCCACTTACGAGGACTTCTTTTTTGTGAGAGAACAGAATGAGGACGGAAACATCAATATCGTCAAATACAAGGTTGTGCAATGAAAAATAACATAATTCGGTACCTGTCCCCGAATTATATGTCCCCGAATTATACAACCATTCGACATGCGGGAGGGATTGGGATATAATCTAAACATAAAAGGCCAAATCCTAAAAGTCGATGGCGAGTATCTGTATTCTGCCGAGCATGATGAGGACGAACTCCCGCATCGTTGATTCCTCCCTTCGGAATTAATCAGTACCCATTGCAATGAGGCGTATTTGAAGAAACGATTGCAGACTTTATTTCTCACAACAGTATTGCTGTGTTGTTTCCCATGCAACTCCTCTCCTGAAATTTTTAACCAAGCTGTACTGGATGTTTCAAAACGCGTCCATGTGTATTGTGAGTGTCATAACAGTTGGACTAACGGACGTGTCGAGAATTTTGCCCATGTGGAGCTGAGGGATGGGACATCTTTCGGCCCAGTTCTGTTCGATGCGATCGTCGAAGTGAATGGCCAAAAACTGGCTTTCGATGATGACACGCAAACCTACAAGGGTGATATCGGAAAAATGGAACAGTGGCAGGAGATCCCCATTCGTATACAAACCCGGGACAGCAGAAAAGTGCAGGGGCATGTTGGGGTGGTGTTTATGGTGCAATTCACCAAACCGCAGCCTTTTGCTACTGTCCCTTTGGACAAGACGCTTCCTGTCGCCTGGGAATACAGTGAAGGCAGCATGCACACGGTGGACCTGGAAATCCATAGGGGCGAGGGTGAGCCCGTCGGTCTTGAAGTTCGCGGAAATCACACCACTGTCAATTTTAATAAGCTGGGCATAGAGATCAACGGAGGCGAAAGCCTCCAACTTCGGGTGCTGCCTCCCTGGACCAGCAACTTCGAATTTTCTGGGAATCTGACCAGAAGGTCAAAAGTCTATTTTATAACCAGCGCTTCTCTTACTGTCCGGCTGGTAGAGTAAAAGCTCAGTCGGCTTCCCAAACCTGAGGGACCATTTCCGGGAATGTCAACTTGCAATTTGATTTTGCCTGGAATATAAAGAGTGACTCAGCCATCCCTTACAAGGAGGAACGATCATGAAATGGAACAGAGGCATGGTGTTTGTTCTTGTGAGTTTGTTCATGCTCGGATCATGTCAAACTCGCCAGGAAACTATTATAACGGCAGAAGATTATCAAAGAGCGGAAAGCTTCTTTTCCCGAAACATCCAGGATTTGGCCTATGGACTCGAAGTCTCTCCTCGATGGATTGGAGAAGGTCATAGTTTTTGGTACAGAGTCCGTACGAGGGAAGGCAAACGATTTCTGATTATTGATCCAGATAAAAGGGAAAAAAAGGACGCTTTTGACCATGAAAAATTGGCCCGGGCGCTTTCCGAAAAGACAGAAAAATCCTATGGTGCAGGGGAACTGCCGTTTAATTCGTTCAAGTTTGTGGATAAAGACCGTAAAAAGATAGAGTTTGAAGCAGAAAAAAAGATATGGGCTGTGGATTTGGAAACTTATGAAGTCACCTCAAAGGAAAAAGAAGAGCGGGAGGAGAAGCAAGAAGAAGTTTCTCCGGATGGGAAATATGTAGCATTTGCCAAGGACCACAATCTGTTCATCCGCTCCGCCAAAACAGGGGAAGAAATCCGGCTCAGCAGATCAGGAAAACCTTTGTACGAATATGCCTCGGAACTCGATTGGTATAACCTGATCGAGGGGGAGAACGGCCAGAGGCCTCCCCATTTCATGGCCGATTGGTCGCCGGATTCGAAGAAGATTTTCACACAGATTCTGGACCTCCGTGTAGCCCGGAAGATGTACCTGCTGAACTCTGTCGAAGAGGGCTACCGTGCTAAGCTTTATTCTTATTATAGGGCCTCCCCCGGGGATGAAAACATCCCTTTTCTGATCCCTGTGATTTATGACATCGAGCAGAAAAAAGAGGTTGTTGTGGATATCCCCCCCATACCACACTTCGTCCACCATAATGTCGAATGGTTTGAGGATAGCCAGAGGCTTTATGCCCGAGTGTTCGATCGGGGTTACAAGGGCGTGAATATTTACGAAATCAATGCTGAAACCGGGAAAGCGAGAATTATCGCACGAGACGATAATGAGACGTGTGTGGGGACCGAACTCTCTCGCTATGAAGTGCTTTCAAAGTTGGGGAAAGTGCTTCTGACCTCAGAAAGGGATGGATGGAATCATCTTTTCTTATACGACTGGAAAACCGCCCGGCTGGAAAGTCAACTGACCCACGGCAAATTTGTGGTGTTGGATATCGAGCATGTGGATGAGGAGAAGGGGATCGTTTATTTCACCGCGGTAGGAAGGGAGGAGGGCGAAGATCCCTACCTGGTCCACCTCTATCGTGTCGATATCGACGGGTCCTCTCTCCAAAACATGACTCCCGAACCAGCGTACCATGATGTTTCCATTGCACCGGATAAATCTTGCTTTGTCGATAACTTCTCTAGAGCGGATTTGCCCACCAAATCTGTATTGCGAAACTTGGAGGATGGGGTGGTAGTGATGCAACTGGAAGAGGCCGATGTTCAGGATATTTTAGATAGGGGATGGACATATCCGGAATCCTTCTGTGTGAAGGCGGCGGATGGAAAGACGGACATCTATGGTCTGATATGGAGACCGACCGGTTTTGATCCGTCAAAAAAATATCCTGTCATCGATCAGTGTTACACAGGTCCTCATGGGATAACGACACCGAAAACCTTCCGACGGGCCGTGATGAGTTCCGCCAATGCCCTGGCAGAACTTGGGTTTATTGTAATAACAGTGGACGGAAGAGGGACCGCCCTGCGCTCGAAGGCATTTCATGATTTTTCCTACAGAAACTTGGGGCGTGGTTGTGAGGATCATATACCGGCGATTCAGCAGTTGGCCGAAAAATACCCTTATATGGATATTGATAGAGTGGGGATCTATGGCCATTCTGCTGGCGGATATGATACGGCACGAGCCCTGTTGCAGTGGCCGGATTTTTACAAAGTTGGCGTATCCTCTGCCGGAAACCATGACCACCGGATGGCCAAAGCTTGGTGGCCGGAGCAGTACATGGGGTATCCAGTGGGGGAATATTATGAGGAGCAATCCAACGTCAACAATGCTGGAAACCTAAAAGGGAAGTTGCTTCTTGTTCACGGCGCTATGGACGACAACGTGAATCCCGCTTCCACCATCCGGTTAGTCGATGCTTTGATCAAAAACAACAAGGATTTCGACCTGATCTTCATCCCACCTAGCCGTCATGGTTTCAGAGGAGAGTACAGCGATTATTTTACGCGGAAAAGATGGGATTACTTCGTAAAACACCTGCACGGCGTCGAACTGCCGGCTTACAAAATCACGTCTGCCGAAAACAATTAATTAAGTGAAAGCGTATCCTGTCCCCGAATTAGAGAATTAGAAGCGGTTGACTTTTTTGAAGCCGAATAGGGATTTGACCTTGGTGGTGACCGACTCCGAGATGGAGTAAAACGTGGGTAAAAAGATCAATGTGAATAATGTGGATGTTGTCAGTCCGCCGATGATGGCAATAGAAATCGGGGCCCACATCTGGGCTCGTCGTCCCGCCGCTTCAAAGAACTGAGGCAGCAAAAAGGGGAGGGCTAACGGTAGAACGCCAAAAATAGTTGTGATGGCCGTCATGATGATAGGCCGCATCCGGTCTTTACCCCCCTGAATGATGGCTGCGGCCTTTTCCATTCCGGATTTCCTCAGCGTTCGGATATGATCGATCAGAATTATCCCGTTGTTCACCACGATCCCGAACAGAACCAAAAGTCCTAGATAGGATGTCGTATTCAGTGTAATGCCAGTGAGAGTAAAAATCATGGCCACTCCGAAAAGCGCAAGCGGTACGGTCAAAAGAATTGTGAATGGATGTACGAACGACTCGAAGAGCGACGCCATGATGATGTAGATAAAGATCAGGGCAAGAATGATCGCCATGTTGGATTCACCTTGGGATTCCTGGAATCGCCTCCACCCGGATCCCAAACTCCACGTGTAGCCCTCCGGGAATTGGATGGTGCTCATGATGTTGCGGACGTCGGCGGATATGGCCATCATCCCCTCTTGTTTGGTGTTGATGTTGATGACCAATTTGGACATTTTGTTTTCTTTCCTGATCGATGTCGATCCGGCTCTATATGAGATATTCGAGATGGCAGAGATGGGAATCCGTTGGGATTGGGTCGGCATGCTGATGTTTCGGAGATCTTCCTCAGAAAATCCGTCTTCACCTTGTATCTTCAAGATGATGTCGATTTCCCGGTTTTCCGTTTTAAACTTTCCGATTGGCCTTTCTGAAATGGAGGAGGAGATGGTCTGGGCAACCATTCGGCTGCTTACCCCTGAGCTTTCTGCTTTCTTGCGGTCCACCTCGACTATGATCTGTGTGTCTCCTCCCTCCAGATCACTGGTGATATCCTCCACGTTTTCTATGACTTGGAGTTTTTCGATCACCATCGGAACCAGCTCGGTCAGTTTTGTGTAGTCTAGTCCGATGAGTTCCACAGCTATCCCGCTGAAATGCCCGTGGCGGCCAAAACGCTGGGCGTATTCGTACTGGATCCCGGCCCTTCTGGGCAGCAAGTCTTTGAGCCTTTCTTTGATCTCGGTCACCGAGGGCCCTTCCTCTTTCAGATTCAACTCGATCCCTCCACGGAACCGTCCCTGCCGCATCCTTCTAACACCGAATTCGGTTGTCATATGGTCGATGGCCAGTTCTTCTTTATTCGCAAAAAGAATCTCCTCGTAATTCTGGAAAAGGGATTTCATCTGTTCCAACGTAAAACTCCGTGGCATATAGACAGATAGGTTAACCTCTCGCTCATCGCTACTGGGCATGAACTCTCGTTCGATGTTTTTGAGAAGCTGGATTGAGATGAAGAAGATTCCCACGGCCAGTCCAACCACAAGAAGTTTTGTTTTCCAGTTTTTGATCGTAAAACTGATGATATGTTCGTAAAAGTTTGTTAACTTGACCAGCCAGCGCGCTTTTTCTTTGGCTTTTCCCGAAAGAAGGCGGCTTCCTGCCAGGGGAATGAACGTAAGGGCAACGATCAGAGAGGCGATCAATGCCAGGGAAATTGTTAAAGCAAAGTCCTGCATGAAACGTCCGAATCCGGATCGGGATATAAAACCCAACGAGATGAACACGACCAAGGTTGTCAAAGTAGAGGCCGAAACAGCCATGACAACTTCACTGGCTCCTTGCATGGATGCTTTCAGCGGAGGCAAGTTTTTCTCCTGCCGGAGACGAAAGATATTCTCAAGGACAACGACGCTGTTATCCACCAGCATGCCCACCGCCATCATCAATCCGCTGAGAGAGATGATATTGATGGTGATACCGGCACTAAAGATCGTGCGGTAGAGATACATGAAACTGAAGGTGAACACAATGGCCATAGGAATGGCGATGGCGATGATGATGGTCGATCGGAATTTCCGCAGAAAAAACAGCAACACGATAACAGCCATGAGCCCTCCAATGAGTCCTGAAATAGTCAGGTCTTTCAAGCTCTTGAGGATGTCCTCGGATTGGTCGCGGTAGAATATAGTGGTCATGTTTTGGAGGGCTGGCTCGGTCTCCTCGATCTGTGCCATCGTGGCTTTCACTTTATTGCACACATCCACGATGTTGGCGTTGGACGCGCGAAATATCTGGAATCGGACAGTCTCATTTCCGTCCAGGCGGTTATATTCTTCTTTAGGGGGATAATCGTATGTCACGCGGGCAACGTCAGCGATGGTCAATCCCATGTTGTTGACGGGAAGGTTTTTGACTTCGTCCAGGATCTTCAATTCTCCGGGAATACGTGCCACGTACCTCATGGGGCCTTCTTCCACATACCCGGCTGAGATGTTGATGTTGTTATTTCGGATGCTTGTGATCAAGTCTGTGATGCGGATTGAGGAAGAGTAGAAAACTTCGGGCTTGAGATAGACCGTCAGAACTTTGTTGCGGATGCCCCGGATATCCACATTGGCGACACCCTGGATGCGTTCTAACTGCTGGGTGATGTAATTTTCCGACCAATAATACAGGTTGTCCAGGTCTCCAGGCAAAGCCACGCTAAAATTGATCACGGGCCTGTCGTTCATGGAAAAACGGCGGATGCGGATGTTTTCGATATCATCAGGCAACTGATCGCGCATCTGATCGATCCGATCCCGGATCTCCATAGTGGCCAAGTCCATGTTGGTTCCCCCTTTGAACTGCATGTGGATATTGCTGGACGACGCAGAGGAAGTAGAACTAAAGCTCTCCAGATTATTGATGGTGGCCAGGATGTCCTCCAGAGGTCGCGTGATGATGCGTTCCACTTCTTCAGGAGAAGAGGAGGGGTAAGGGACCTGCACCATCAGCCCGGGAAAGGACGTATCGGGCATCATCTCCAGAGGAAGTTTGAGAATGGAGATCACCCCTATGGTGATAAAAATAATCATGGCCACGATAACGGAAACAGGCTTTCGGATAGAAAATTCTGGTAAATTCATGGTTTACTCGTTTTGGCTTTATCTAAGGAGGAGCCCATCTTGATGCTTTTTAAAAGGCGCATAAACCGGCCTTCTTTTTCCTTGGTTTCTGTGGGATCTTTGACCACCGCGTTGTAGACCAGAGGGATAAAAATAAGGGTTAAAAAGGTTCCGAAGATCAATCCTCCGATCAAAGTAAGGGCAAGTGGGATGCGAATCTCGAAGCCTTCGTTGAAATCCAATGCCATCGGAGTAAGCCCCAACACCGTCGTGATCGTGGTCATCAGGATCGGTCGCCACCTCACTTGGGCAGCGGTTTTGATGGCCTCCACTTTTGGCATCCCTTGTTTCTGCAGCTGACCAATGTAATCCACCAGCACGATGGCATTATTCACGATGATACCGGAAAGAATGATCAATCCGATCAGCACGATCACGTTGATGGACATGCTGGCCAAAAGTCCGACGATCACAACGCCGATGATACCAAGCGGAATGGTGAACATGATGATAAAGGGCTTCTTGAAGGATTCGAATTGGGAAGCCATGACCAGATAGACCAGAAATATGGCCAGAAAGATTGCAAAGATCATCGAGGAAAAGGCCACATCTTGTTCCATAGTTTGTCCGGCCATGGTGATCGCAACTTCTGGCCCGGTGTCCGTGGAAGCTACAGCCACCATGATCTTTTCTTTGGCCTCGTCCAAAGAGATCCCTGCGATATTCCCGGTGATGACAGCAGATTTTTGCTGGAGGATCCGCCGGATCTCTGCCGGCCCTTCCTTGATCTGGATCTCGGCAAGGGCTTTCAGAGGAACCATCACACCCAGGCCGTTGCGGATATTGATCCGTTCGATCTTATCCACCCGGTCTCGAGAATCTTCTGACAGACGAACTCGGATATCAATTTCCCGGTCGCTTTCGATAAACCGTGTGGCGACTTCGCCTTCAATCTTGTTTCTGAGCTGGGAACCCACCGAATTGATGGTCATGTCCTGGGAGGCCAGAACAGCTCTGTTAAAAATGATCTGGACTTCCGGGTATCCTTCTTCCATGCTCGACTTTACGTCGATGATCCCTTCTATTCCTCGAACTTTTTCCAGGAGTTCATCAGAAACTTCCTTGATCAGATCGAGATTGTTCCCCGAGACAACGATTTCGAGCGGCGCCTTGAACGAGAATAATCGAGGTTTATAGACTTTGATTTTTGTTGTGGGGAATTTTTCCAGGTCGGCCCTGATCCTGTCCATAATCCTGTCTTCTTTTGATCCCAGGATGCCTGATTTTAGTCGGAGGGTAAATTCGGATAGGTTTTCCCGCTCTTCCTGGAAGGAAATACCTGCCCGGGAACCTTTCCCTATGAGCTCATACACGCTGTCTATTTCATCATACTCTTTCAGAGTGTCGGAGATATCCGAAATAATAGAGGCATTCTCTTTGAGGGAAGTTCCTGGCTTGAACTCGACGTTGATCAAAAATTCTCCCTGGGAGATGACTGGGATTAGCTCCTGGCCCATAAATCGGATCATGAATATGGCGACGGCAAATAAAACAAGCACGCTTACGATGATGACCTTCCGGTATCTAAACGTACCATCCTGGATTTTTTTATAGAATGAGTAGAACTTATCGTATATTTTATCCAACGGCTTGAACACGATCTTTAGCACTCGGCTCAACCTTTCCTTGGCGTTTTCCCGGCGCATGACTGCGTTGAGCATAGGGACAAGTGTGAGCGAAACGACCAGAGACGCCAGCAGAGAATAGGTCACTGTCAGAGCCATGTCTTTGAACAGCTGTCCGGCAATTCCCTCGACGAACACGATCGGAAAAAACACCGCCACCGTGGTGAATGTGGACGCGGTCACAGCACCGGCCACTTCGGATGTGCCTTCCAAGGCAGACTTGTACAGTCCCACTCCCTTCTCCTTGTAACGTTGGATAGACTCCAACACCACAATCGAGTTGTCCACCAGCATTCCTATCCCTAAGGCTAGACCTCCAAGCGAGATGATGTTCAAGGAGATATTGGAGGAATACATCAGGAAAAAAGTGATGACAACAGAGATGGGTATGGCAGCCCCGATGATCAAGGTACTGCGCAGATTTTTTAAAAAATACAGAAGGACCATAATGGCCAAAATGCCGCCGATGATGGCGGTCTGTTTAACCTCATGGATTGTGTTTTTGATAAATTTGGATTGGTTGGTGATGACCATATATTCCATATCGCGCGGACCCAGGATGTTGTTCTGGACCGTTTCCAGTTTTTCTGCGACGGTATTGGCCACGGACACGGTGTTGGCATCCGCTGCTCTGTAGATGGCAGCTTCGATGCATTCCCGGCCGTTGATGCGCGAGATGACCTTGCGTTCTTTGTAGCCGCGGAAAACGTCTGCAACGCTTCCTAGGGTGATCTGGACATCGCCCCTCTTTTCTATGATGATATCTTTTATTTCTTCGACGGTTTTAAATTGATTGACAGTTCGGACTAAAAACTGACTGTCCTTTTGCTTTAAGATCCCAGCAGAAAGGTTTACATTTTCTTGGGAAAGACGGCTTGTCACAGTGGTGATCGGGATATTGAGAAGGCTGAGCTGCAGCTCATCGATGTCGATGTGGATTTCATCTTCCAGACCTCCCGAGATGGAACAGGCTGCCACTCCTTCGATACTTTCCAGGGCCTGCTTGACCTCCCTTTCGGCGATGTACCGGATACGGCCCAGGTCGGTGTCGCCTGTCAAACCCAGTTTCATTATGGGCTCCTGGTTGGGGTCATACCGAAGAATAACCGGTTTGGTGGCCCCGACAGGCAAACGAAGCAAGTCCAGTTTCTCCCTGAGTTTCAGGGTGGCAAAGTCCATGTTGGTTTGCCATGCGAACTCGACTGTGACTTCGGACAGCTCGGCCCTGGAGACTGAGGAAATGCGTACAACGTTGTCCACGACGCCGCAGGTCTCTTCTATTGGCTTGGAGATGATATTCTCGATTTCAGAGGGAGCGGTTCCGGGATACTCGGTTTTGATGGTAAGAGTGGGGTAGGAGATTTTGGGCAAAAGATTCAGGTTGAGTTTCGAGTAGGATATAAAACCGAATATTATCGCTGCGACGGTGAACATAAAGACGGTCACCGGACGGTTAATCGAAAACTTGACGATCTTCATCGGACCACGTCGACTCTTTGGCCGTCTTTAAGGCCTTCGACGCCAACGATGACGATGACATCGCCTTCGGCCAGACCGCTTGTCACTTCCACCAGGTCTTCCTCGATCAAACCGAGCATGACTTCACGCTGGGACACTTGATTGTGATTCATGACAAAAACATAAGTCTTGTTCTGTTTGTATAGGATGGCTCTCCTTGGGATGGTAAGGACGTTTTCCTTTGCGCCGATGGCGATCCGGACTTCCACGAACATGCCCGGTTTCAAACGGAGCGAATCGTCCATGATCTCGACCGTGACTTTGACAGTTCCGGTTTGGGTGTCGATCCGGGGATTGATCAACTTGACATCGCCGTTGAATACGGCCCCCCGCAAGATTTCGGTCATCACCTCGGCCGGCATTCCGGTTTCGAGTTTGATGGCGTCGGATGTGGGAACGTAAACACGGACCAGAAGGGGCTTGAAATCTTCGATGGTGTAGACTTGCTGGTTGGCGTTCACACGGTCGCCGACTTCGATCAAGCGCTCGGTTATGAAACCTTCAGATAGAGCCCGGATCTTGGTGTAGTTCAACTGAAGCTCGAGATCCTTGTAACTTTCCTGGCTATTCTGATAATCGAGCTTCCGCTGCTTGTATGTGGCTTCTTGAGTCTGGAATTCCTGTTCGGAAATCAGCTCACGCCTGACCAACTCCTGATTCCGATTGAAATTCTGTTCGGCCTCTTCCTGGCTGAGTTTGGCCTGCTCCAGCTGTATTTTGGCCTGTTCGAAGCCGATCTTGATTTCGGTGTCATCCAGCAGAGCCAGAATGGTGTTTTCATTGACGTAGGCGCCTTCTTCTTTTACGATTTGTTTCACATAAGCGGATAAACGGGAGAATATTTCCACTTTCCGTTCGGGTTCAACTATCCCGTTGAGGACGAGGTAGGAGTTCAGATTTTGCTTCTGCACGGGTGCCACACTGACGGGAAGGGCATCCCCGCCACCTTGAAACCTTGCGAGCATTGCCTTAAGCTGCTCCGGAGGGATTTTTCCGGATTTGATCATCTCTTTCATGTTGTCGGGGATATCCAGAGAATCGATATCGATTTCCTCTGTGCCCTGTGTATCAGATCCGCTTTTTTGTCCCGATCTTTTTTCGCCGTCTCTCTTTTCTACAGATTGTTTGGCATCTGGATTGGCATGGGAATTCCTGTCTCCAACCTGCCCATTGTCACCGGATTTGCCACAACCCACAGCAAGAGCCAAAAACACTGTCATTACTAAGATTAATAATTTTTTCATCTTTACTCACCTGCACGAAATTCATTCATTTTACCTACCGAACTTTTGGTATTTTAAAACGGCTGCGATCTCAGCGCTATTCGTTCCGAATGCGGAGATTTATACCTCTAGCCAGTACTTCTATTAGACGGGAAGCAAACCCTTTTTCTTCCACATTATTCTATTTTTTTTAAATTTCTATATATTCTATGTAAATTGTATAAAATATTATACACCATCTGGCTTCCATAAAGAAGCCCTCCGGATTCTTCCTTGGGGGGGGCGAGGGGATCAGCGTCCTAAGTAGCCGGGATTGTCCTTTTCGACAACAAGCCTGGTCGTGAGAACTTTATCGCCCGCAGTGAGCCGCACCAAATATTCCCCAGGTCCGACCATCGGAGCACGACGTCTGAATCTCCGCTGCATGCTCTGGCCGGATTGTCCCGACTGTTCTTGTGGGGGATTTTTCCGGAAATCCCAGAACACCTTGTGAAGACCTGCTTCCTTAGAGCCTTCAAGGTCTCTGACGACCGTGCCTGTGATATCCAGTAAGGCGATTTTCACCGGCTCGGACACTTCATTTTTCAGGAAGTAGGATATCATCGAGCCGGTCGGTGGATTCGGCTTTTTGAATCGCTTATCTGCTACCCAGGTCCACTCATAAGATCTTGCCCACCGCACTTCTGGCCTTATCTCGAATAGGTGGATATCCTTTTTTTTCATTTCGAGGGGCAGCTGCTGCAAAGGTGTGATGTTGTCCACGATCCAAGCCCCGCGTCCGTGTGTTCCTGCGATCAGGTCGAATTCTCGAGGATGGATAAACAGGTCATGGATAGGGACGGTAGGCAGGCCGTTCATAAAACGTTTCCATGTCTCTCCACGGTCAAGCGAGATGTAGACGGCAAACTCAGTGCCGGCGAACAACAGATCTGGATTTTTGTAATCTTCCCGCACGACGTAAACCGACCCTTCGGGAAGACCGTTGGTGATTTTTTTCCAGTTTTCGCCGAAGTTTCCGGTCACATAGATGTAGGGATCCATGTCGTCATGTCGGTGACCGTCAAAAACGACATAGGCCCTGCCTAGAACATGATTGGATGCCTCGATCCGCTTGACCCAAAAACTTTTCGGTGCTCCTACTATTTTATCATTAAGCTGTGTCCAGGTGGCTCCGTCATCTTGAGTGAGCTGAACGTTGCCGTCGCTTGTTCCTGCCCAGACGATGCCGGGTTTTATGGGCGACTCATCGACAGATACGATTGCGCTGTACTGGGATTCTGGATCGGCTGTGAGGTCCGGACTGATCACTTGCCAGCTATTCCCACGGTTGACGGTTTTAAACAGTTTATTTCCACCGAAATAAAGCGTGTGTGAATTGTGGGGAGAGATTATCACAGGGGAGTTCCAGTCGAAGCGGTATCGTTCCCTCTCTTCTCCTTCTTTGACCTGAGGAGGTTGAGGTCGGATCATGCTGGTTTCCCAATTGCGGAGATCCAAACGCATCAAGTATCCGGTTTGGGTCTCGTAATAAACCGTGTTGAAGTCTGTGGGATCGATCTGGCAGACAAAGCCATCGGCATTGCTGAGGGGAAACCAATCGTTATTAACGATGCCCGAACCTCGACGAGAGCGGCTTGGGCCTCCCCAGTTGCCGTTGTCCTGGAGACCGCCGTACACATAATAAGGCTTCCTCATGTCGGCCGTGATGGCATAAAACTGGGCCAGACCGATCTGGGTGATGATATCCCAGTTTTTTCCGCGGTCATAGGTAATGTTGATCCCGCCATCGCCTCCGACGAGGACATGATCTGAGTTGTTCGGGTCGATCCAGAGAGCATGGTAGTCGATATGGGTGCTGCCCTGGACTTCGGGACCGATTATTAAGGTTTTTCCCCCATCTTCGGAATATGCCAACGGCGAACCGCATGTCCAGATCACGTTTTCGTCATTGGGATCCACACGGATCTGACTGTAATAGGAGGGCCGGTTGTTGTGCATGTTCATGTGTGTCCAGGTTTTTCCGTAGTCCGTCGATTTGAAAATACCTCCCCGGTTGACGTCGAGTTTTTCCTCCTTTGGCTCCTGCCTGCGCCGGAAACCGCGGGTTTTTTGTGTGCTGACGAGGGCATAGACAGTGCCCGGTTTACCAGGAGCTGCGCTCAGGCCGATACGTCCCATCTCATCGCCAGGCAGGCCCTTGGTGGCTTTTGTCCAGTTTTGCCCCCCGTCCAGGGTGATGTAGATACCAGCTTTAGGACCCCATTGGTCTACAGGGTCTCCTGCGTCGAAGCGATCTCTCAATCTCTCATGGGCAGCGGCATAAAGAATTTCATTGTCCTGAGTATCCATGGTCAAGTCAGTGATTCCTGTTCTCTCATCGAGATAAAGGACTTTCTGCCAGTTTTTACCGCCATCTATCGTTTTATACAAACCCCGTTCTTGGTTTGTGCCCCAAAGGTGTCCCAGGGCTGCCACATACACGATGTCGGGATTTTTGGGGTCGATGATCACACGGCCTATGTGATGAGTTTCTTTTAGCCCGACAAACTCCCAGGTTTTTCCGGCATCTGTGGATTTGAACACGCCGCTTCCCCAGGGTGAGCTGTTGCGGTTGTTGGCTTCTCCTGTCCCAACATACAGGATGTCAGGATTGGATAAGGAAACTGCGAGGTCGCCGATCGATGCATTAGGCTGGTTGTCGAATATCGGTTCCCAGGTCGTGCCTGCGTTGGTAGTTTTCCAGATGCCACCAGTGGCTGCGCCGGCATAGATGATGGAGGGATTGCTTTCCACGCCTTCGATATCGGTTATCCGGCCTCCAGGATTGGCCGGTCCTATCTCGCGCCAGGTGAAGTTTTTCAAAAAATCATTTGATTCGGGCTGGACCGCCTGCCCGTCAGCCGGCAAAAACAATCCCAGAATCAAAATCAAACTCACGACAAAACATTTTTTCGAATACGAATAACGCAAACGATCCTCCTTTGGATGAAAATACCTGCAAGTTTTAAGTCAAAGGGAAAAAGATAAAATTTTCCCACAAATTATGCAACTTATTTATCCTGAACTATTCATAAATTATGCCGACACCCAAGTTTATTTTCTTTAATATCTGCCCGTTACGTAAATTTTCTCTCCGGTATAACATTTAACTATTCTCCCATAAGCTACCTAAATTCAATGTCGGCATTCTTTACCCTTCGGGCGAGCCGATCTTACCACATCTGCTTCGTTACAGGGCATTTGCGGTGAACAACCACAGCTGCATGCCCTGTGCCTTGCATCCATTAATGCTAGGGCGGGGTGGAGGGTCTCGACTCGTGAATAATCCAGGTTAATAACCTGGATGGTTCTCTTCCATTTTGTGTGGGTAAGCTCTAATGGAAAAAGACATCAGGTATGTCCGCAGTGCCATTGAGGATCTAGCCTTCCCGATTCGTTCTTCGAGGGTAACAATATGGCGATAGCCCCATATTGTCGGCGATGTTGTATTGAGCACGACTTTGCTAAAAGATAAGAGTTCCGTACAAGCACGGGAACAGAGGATAGAGTTGTAGAGTTCAGGAGTTAACAAGCGCAGTTCAGAGCCGCCGAGAAGGGCAATGAGGGAATGGCGTTAAAGATCCGAACTAGAGCGGAGGACATGCCTGATGGCAAAGAAACACCTTGAATGTAATACCCACACAATATGGAAGAGAACCATGTGAATAATTCAGGCTAGAGTGATGTGGACTAATCTTGATACTTGAAAGAAATCTTCATTTTTGTTCGATAGGCAGAGACCTTTCCGTCTTCAAGTTTCAAGTCAAACTCGACGGCTTCGGCAACTCTTAGGTCTTTCAAGGTTTTACTCGCGGTTTCTACGGCATTTTTTGCCGCTTCTTCCCAGGAATTGGGGCTTGTCCCGATGATTTCAATCACTTTATAGATGCTTTCCATTTGACCCTCCTATTTTGCATTTTACAATAATTACAATTTGATTTTCAAATTTTCCAGTTGACCTTGTAGCGCTTGACGACTTTGAATCCTTCTCCATCCTCTTCGATAGTGTACATATTCCCTCTTTTCCAGATCATCGGATTCATCTTGAACCGCATCTGAGCGATGTATTTTCCTTCCGAATTGAATATATCATACAGATTGCCGACCTCATCTGTTTCTTTTCCATATCTTTTTACAAAGAGATGGCCCAAGTCGTCGAAAGAAAATCCTGAAAAAGGAGGGTAGTTTTCCGGAAACCGAACATCCCACTGATCGGTCGGATTGTCCCCGAAGGTTTGTTTCATCAATTTGTCTTTATCGTCGGTTGTGATGGAGATGGGATCATAATCCCTGGTGATTATCCTTTTCAGTCTTCCGTCAGTATCATGAAAACGGAGCTCATATTCAGGATTTTTTATATTGGCCCAGATGATTTCATCATTGTATGTCACAGCCCATCTCAAACTTGTCAAAGACCGGGCCACAAAAATGTTTATCGCTGGAGGTGTGTCCATGGGGAGGGAAGTGAATGTGAGGATCGATTCGAATTCTGGATTGAATTTTTGCAATACCGTTGCGGGCTTTTCCTGAGGAATGGTGTAAGTGACAATGAGATCGCCGTTGGATGTGACCATCGGACCAAAAAACAAAAACTTATCGGCGATAGAGAATTCTTTAAGATAATTTCCTTCCTTGTCGAAATACTGAATTTTCCTCTGGCCCATATCGTTGACGATGATTTGGTTCTGCCGAGACAGGAAGAGAGATATCGGCATCCCGAATTCGCCCGGCCCTTGTCCTTTTCTGCCGATGGTTTTCACAAAACCCCCATTTTGATCAAAAACCTTGATATTCGCGGCTTGCTCATCGAGAATATAAAAATGGCCTTCTTCATCCACATCCAGTATGTTGATGTTCTGGAACATCTGCTCCTCGGCCTCTTCACTTCCCTTTATGACCAAAACTTCTGTCAGCTCGAGTACAGGGGTGTTGTGGATCGGTAACTTCGGATTTTTGACGATGATTGCGCCATCCTTTATTTCGATCGTTCCTTTCCACGAAGTCTTTTGTTTTTGGCACGCAATGCCAAGGATAAGACAGAATGAGATAACCGCTGTCATAAGCCAGTTGAGAATGTTCATGCTGTTCTTCTCTTTCCATTCTATAACATTTACGATCGATCTTGTCCGTTTATTTAATTGGTTCTCTTCCATTTTGTGTAGGTAATCTCTACTGGAAAGAGACATCAGGTATGTCCGCAGCGTCATTGAGGATCTAGTCTTCAAAGAAATATAACGTAAGCTATTGCAGATGAAGGATTATCCTGTGAGAGACGAATTGACCGGCTGTGCCTTCGGGCATTCTGAGTATCAAATTGTCGTCTTTGAGTTCTGCTCCCTCTACCTTAGCGAGCATTTCTGGATTTGTGATTCGCAAGACATAGCTCCTGCGTGCAAGTCCCTCAACCTGTATCTTCAATCTTGAAGCTTCTTTTTTGACAGAGATCATCTTCAAGCCCTTGTTTCCATCCCCAACCTTTGTTTTCGGGATAACCGGCAAAATTTCCACGGTCGGGATAAATCCCAGGTAGATTTGCATCGTGCCTTTTTTTACAGGAATTTCTGTCACGGCCAGGGCAACCTGTGCTTTTTCCTTTGTTTCTACTGCCACTTGCTTACCATCCACAGTGAGAGATGTGAATTCGGTACCGATTCCCATCGCAGGGGCAAACGTGATTTTGTATCCAGCCGCATTTTTTGTTTGTACTTTCAAAGATATCGCGCCCTCTTTCCTCTCATAATCGAACGAAAATTTTGCCTGCCCCACAGCGAAATCTTTGATAGACACGTGTTTCCAGTCTGCCGGAAAGTGAGGGGAAAAAGTCAGGGATTTCTCCAGAGCATTTCCCTCGAGCCCCAGCAGCCCACGAACAAAAGGAAGAACGACTCCAGCCGTGGAAAATCCTTGATGTGACACCGCCTCCTGGGGCCATACATTGTTTGTACCGGAGAAGACTTCTGTGATACATCCGAGGGCATGGCCAAACGTGTGGTTGGCCGTGGACATCAATAGGTTGTAGCCTTGTTGGGGCATATGATGTTTGTATAAAGCCGAGGTGACCCAGCTTGTCAGGAATGGCCATACAGCCCCGTAGTTGTAATTGAGAGGCTGGAAATATTTGCTGTCGATGGAAATGCTCCGGATTCCCCAATCTGTGGAAAGCTCTGCGGAGCACAGCCTCTCTAGACTGCGCAAACTCCGTTCTCCTGTTCCCAATTCCCACATCATGCCCACGGCATTCCATGGAGAAATTTGTTCGACCGTTTCTCCCGCTGTGTTAAAAGCATAAGCATAAAATTGGTTTTTTTCATCCCAAAATTTCTGATCAAAAGCCAGCTTGGATTTTTTAAATTGTGCCGCTGCTTCCGTTGCATATTTGTTATCACCTGCCATTTCAGCCAGACGCTGCATCCCATAGACTGCCCTGACCCAAACAGCAGCCAGATAGATGTCCGTCTCGATCCCGGTTAACGCCCCATATTCCAAAGCACCCAAACCCGCTTTTTCATTGTCCATCAGGCTGTCTCTGTTGGAATCTGTCGAAAGGCACCAATCATAGGCTCTCTTCAAGGATTCCCAGCTAGCTTTGATGAATTCAATATCGCCTGTCAATTTTGCATAATCATACATGGCTGCGATGTAATAGGGCGTCGTGTCTCCATGGATGTAGCCAAAGGGGTAGTCGTTCCACCAGTCGATGTATCCTTCTGCCTGAGAGAGCTCATGGGCCATTTTCCCATCTTTTCTTTGCCACTTTTGCGTAAAAGCCAACGTGTCTCGGGCAGATTCATGCGCGCCGTAGCTCAGAAGGCTGAAGGAATTGATGTAGGCATCGCCTCCAAAAAACCAGCCAAATCCAGGGCGGCCGCTCGTGCCCGATGCTCCCAATCCTGCCACCAATCCCTTCCCTAGGTCAGGATTCTCGACCAGGAGATTATCAAAGGCTACCTTGGCCCATTCAAAGGCCAGATCGAGTTTTTTGTTGGGTGTCTTCACCTGCAAGGTGTTATCCCGAAGGTTTTTGTAGTGTAAACAATTTTTCCTGTAATACTTTTCTGGATCGCTCTGAAGCCTCTGATAGACCTTCTGCACGTTTTCTCTTGGCCCTTTTCCTCCAGCCATGTAGATAGGAATAAACTTGTCTCTGAACATGTTAGGATCGGAAATTTCGATCTTGAATTCGTTCGGCACATCCGAGAGCATGTGTGCCGGTGTGTAGGATAATCCTTGGGCTGCCGGAGATCCTAAAATCCCGTGATTTTGTCCTTTGGATTCGGAGATGATATAGGCCTCTTGTTTGGCATCCCAATAGGCGAACTGGCCACCCAATCCGGCCGGCCACATAGGCTGCAGCACAGCTAAAAAACCACAGATTATGGTCAGGGGATGGGTAGAGTCGACTTGGAGCAGAATGATTCCTCCCGGCTCATCGACCGGGGTAATATAAGTTGCATTAACCGTAAAGGATTGATAGGTGTAAGTCAATGTTGTGGCCTCCGGTGTAACGGTGATGTACCGAACGATATCCTTTCCCAGAATAGGCCGTGTCGAATTTCCTACAAGAAAAGAGAACGTGAAATTCCGGAAGATTTTCAGAGGATAAGCCCAGGCTTCAAACGAGCCGCTTTCGTCGGCAAGAATGGCAAATTTCTGACCCACCTTGTCGAAAGGTGTCCCGGGCTGCGCCAAGCGTTTGAGAGTTATGGGATTGGGTTCCAGCTCGAATTTAGGGATCGTCCCTTCCTGAGCGCTCAACGGGAGAATGCCCATCAATATCACAATAAATACCGATACAAAGGTATTTTTTTTCATCATAACCTCATATTTTGACTTAAGATCGTCCCATGGATTGACTTATATCAGAGGGAAATTTTGTTGTCAAACCTATCCAGATTTTGTGCCGGCCCCTTTTTTTTGATAAAAATAAAGAATGACATTGGAGTTTCCGTTCGATCCTCTCAAGAGATCTGAACACGTAGAAAATCAAGTCACAAGAGATAATAAGAGGCTTTACTACCGTTTCAGGCCGGCTCCATATTATGGGGGAATAGCCACAGCCGATGCGGTGGGGTGTTCTTTTCTGTGTGCGTACTGCTGGAATTACAACAGGAATCTTTACCCAGAAAGATTCAAAGAGTATTTCACTCCCCAGCAAGTAGCCGACAAGCTTCTCCATATCGCATATAAAAAAACTTTTCATCTGTTTAGGATTAGTGGGGCTGAGCCAATCCTGGGAGAAAAAACTTTTGCTCATTTGATCGAAGTCCTCAGGTTTATCTCTCAGAGAAAGCCTGATTCTATGTTCATCCTCGAGAGCAATGGTTTTTTTCTTGGATACAGAACAGACTTGCTGGAGAAATTCAAGGAATTTTCGAACCTATGTGTTCGGATTTGCCTGAAAGGAGTCGATGATGAATCCTTCGAGCAGACAACAGGAGCGAAAAAAGATTTTTACCGCTTCCCCTTAATTGCCCTTGGAGAGCTTGAGGGATTGGGGATAAGAGCATGGCCAGCTTTAATGGGAGATCTCTTCTCCAGGGAAGAAATCAGAAAATTCGCATGTTTCCTCAGAGAGAATGGCATCCAATCAGAACTGGAGTTAGAATTCCTTGAAACCTATCCTTTTGTTCTCAAGAACATGAAAAAAAGAAAAATCAGGGGAATTTGAAATTTTACGCTCTTTTTTTCTTCGTGAACTTGTTGTAGATTAGAGCAAAAATGACTCCGATAACCCAGGCATCGAGAATGGCATACAGGGTGCCGACGATCACTCCACCTAATCCCCACTCTCCGAAGTGGTAACCGGGATATATGGAGTCGATGATTTTCAGGAATTCCACTCCATAGGTTGGCCAGAGCAGGTTTGCGAGCCCAACCAGGAAGACAACAAGTCCCCAAATCGAGGCAACCGCACACCCAAAGCGAATAACATTAAACTTCATTCCCTCCTCCTTTACAATTTACAATTTACAATTTGGTGACGGGATACCTGATTACTTAATTCCGGGCAATATCACTTAATCGGAACTTTTCTAGGTTCTCCCGAAATATTATTTTCCCAATAATTCGGTAATCAGGTATCCCGTCACTAGATTAAAAATCATTTTTCTCAATAGTATCGATGAAGCGTTTGGCGGTTATTGGAGCGCTTCCTTCGAAGTGGTTGTTGAGATTCACATAGGTCAAGACATTCTGTTTGCGGTTGGTGCGTACAATTTGTGCAGCGGCTTTCAATCCTTTTGGTTTGGGAGATATGACTCGATCCCACAACCCGCCTGTTTTTGTTTCTATTTCTAATCTGTCACCGCCGTGGAGCCTGACGATGCAAAAATCTGCTGTCGCAGGCTGGAACTTTTCGTATACCTCTCCGATGTGAGGCATGTAGTATCCTTCCAGATAAACATACCCGATATCGTGGTCCTTGAGGAATTTGAAAAAAGCAGGGGAGAGGTAGTTGGGATTGCGGATCTCTATGGCGTACCGATAGCCCTTTGGTGCCTTGATGATGAATTCATGGAACTTGTCGAAAAACAACTCTTTCGAAGCCATCTTTTTTTTATTGAGGTATTCGAACTGGAACATGATGGGACCCAGCTTATTTTCCATCAATGTCAGCCTCTCGAGGAACTTTTCTAAAAGTTCGTTATTCAGAAAATGTTTGTTTGCTTGACCTCCATATTCGGCGAATTTTTTTGGTTGTTTAGGATAGAAGTGAGTCAGGGTCAAGGAGTTCGGGGCTTTAACCGTAAACAAAAAATCTTCGGGAACGTTATCGGCATAAGATTTGACAGTCCCGATGTTGGGGAGTTTGATCCCCCCTGGGAATAAACTCCAGAACCATTGATCGATCTCTACAGAGTCGAGGTGTCGGGAATAATCAGCTAGATAGTCATCCGGTCTGTAGCTTTTGTCTGCATCGTAGAAAAGTCCTTTCCATGAATCGAACTTCCAGGAGCACGTGCCGATTTTTAGATAGGGTTTGTAATCCTCTGGAATGTTAACATTCATAACCCGACTCTCTCTCCCGTCTACGTTCTTCTGCTTATAGCACAGGAATGCCAGGATTTCAATTGTGCATTCAGGTTGCCTATGATGCTTTTTTCGTTTATGATTTTTTAACAGTAATAATTTAAATGTTAAAAATCCTGCTGATATTGGTCATTGCCTACGTCCTGTTTGAATTTGTAGAACATGCGGTCATCCCCCTGTTCTGGTTGATCACCAAAAAACAGAGGCGGTCTCCTACAGGAGAATCGGGAATGATCGGTTTAATCGCTGAAGTGAAAGAGTGGGAAGGGAAAAAGGGCAAAGTCTTTGTCCATGGGGAACTTTGGATAGCCGAGAGCGATGTCTCTTTTAATCCTGGAGAAGAAGCGGTTGTCCAATCCGTTAAAAGATTGGTTTTGACAGTAAAACGCCTGGAAAAATAAGTTTACTCGGAACGAAAGAGCGCTCGAAAATCTGGATCGTTCTGCAAGTTTTTCTCATACTTCCCCCCCCGTATGAGAAATCCAATCAGGAATAATAAGTTTTTAAATAGAAAAGGACAAGAGCATCTAAAGTCCCCGGGAAAGCAGCATCCAGAATTTATCTCCGAGTTCCCAATATTTGTTAATGGCAGCACGGGCAAAGTCGTTGGTGTACTTGGTGAGATACTGTTTGGCTTTGAGGATATCCTCTTCTGTTTTGCCACCGCGGTAAAGCTCTAGAGCCTTTTTTTCGACATCGGGAAGTTCGGAAAAGGCTTTATCCTCGAATTCTTTTATCGTCGCTTCGACCTGTTCCTTGGTCTGGCCCCATTTCATCATGGCCAACCGGTTGGCCCTCCGGAAAGCCCAGGCTGCTGAATCTCTGCGGAACCTGTGTTGGGCGCAAACCTCGAAACTGGGAGGAAGTTCTGTCACTCCAGCGAATATCGGAATCCTTGCGCTTAATCCTGGATTGTCGAACGCGAACCAGCAGATCCCTCCTATCTCATCCGGCAGCCAGTCGCGGCACTGCATGATGTGGCTGTAAGCACCCCATTCCACAGCGACCGGACGATATCTTTCTACCACACCGGGTTTTAGGGCGTTGAGGAGATTCCGCATATCCCAGGACATCCAGGGACTTGCGATCTGGCTCTTTTCCATCTCTTCGCTCCGGCGGGCTTTCACCATCAGATTTTGGGTCATGTCCCACTTTGTTCCTGCATAGGTTTCCCTGTACATCTTGATGACATCTCTAACCGATACTTTATTATCCGGTTTGACAGAGAAGGGGAGTTCCTCGGCCTCGTAATCCAAGTTCAGGGATGGTGCTAGCGTGTTAAAAACGAAATACTCCCTGATCGAAAAGGGCTTTTCAACATCTCCATAGGCTTTCCAAAATTTGAAAGGCTCTCCACTGTTGGGATCCCACCAGCCCTTTTTTTCTGCGTATGAGAAAACATTCTCCGATGCCATGTAGTGGTCGGGATCATCCAGATCCAGATTGGCGATTCGGGGGATGTTGGCTGAGATTCCGATGTGATCGTCAGGGATGCGGACCGCTGCCCATATTGCTCCCTTTTTCAACATGCCTTCCCCGAAGATCTCGAAGTGCCAGACTTCTTTTTTGTCGGCGATTGTGATGCACTCACCCCCGTCTCCATATCCGTATTCTTTAACGAGTTTTCCGATGAGCCGGATAGCGTCCCTAGCATTCGTGCACCTTTGGAGCGCGATGCGTTCCAGCTCCTCGATCATGAACATCCCATCACTGTTGCGGAGCTCTCTTCTACCGCCTATGGTCGTTTCCCCGATGGCCAGTTGGTGTTCGTTCATATTGGGATAGGCTGTGTTGAGAAAGGCATAGGTTTTCGGCACTTGGGGAATTTCCCCTTTTTCTGTAATGCCCCTCAGATCCCATGACGTTTCCGTGTGCATCAATCCAGTGTAGATTTTGGCCATCGCCCCTTCGAAATGCTCTGCAGGGGGTTCGATTTTCACCCAGGTCCGGTAGTTTCCATCACATGTGTGACAGGTTATAACTGAACCATCGGTCGATGCCAGTTTTCCAACCTGGATACTTGTGCACCCGAATTCAACATCTCCCCATTCCTTGTATTGAGAATTATCTTGAGTGGCCGAAGAAAACAGCAGAAAGGATGCAGATATCAGCAATATGGCCGCGATTATGAATAATCCTTTAAATTTTGTAGTTATGCGGAAAGCTTTCATGTGATCACTCCTTTGACATTTTGTATTCAACTTCTCATTATCAAAATTGTCGCAAAGCCTGTCAACCATAAAAGTTAACATTAGCCTTTTCATGGCGTTCCTTACTTTTGTTTATGGCTTGAAGAATTTGCCCTTTTATCCACCGCCTACCACACGCTTACCTTATGATGAAAATTTCAGTAGAAAGTGTGAAAGTTAGAAAAGTTTAAAACTCAATCAATAATCCTGCTCTAACGCTTCTTGGTATAAGAAGTTCATTCGAATACCGCAGACCGCCTGAAAATACGTATTCCGACAGTTCGCTTCCAAAATCGAGCAGGTTGAACACACTTCCGAATAAAGTCATATCACAATCGAAAAGCCGGAATTCGTATCTTAATTTTACACTCACATCAGAGAGAAAATCCTCTCTTGGTCCACCCTTGACACCTTTAATATTTTCGGCCTGGATAGTTTCCAAGTAAAAAGCCCATTGGTCGTTAGCATAATGCGAGCCTATGAACGCAAACGGATTCCCATCTCGGTACTTGAGACTCGCACTCAAGAATAGATTTTTTGTCAAGTAAAAGCCGAAATATAATTTTCCGACATATGCTCTGTCACCATCCACCCTTCCATAGCCGTTAAGCCATGTGTTGGGATTGGCCTGACTCTCATCCAGAATACCAAAATCATTTGATCCAGGACCGTTACCAAATGCGGTGTTTCCCATGCCTAATTGTGCCATAAAGGAAAAGGAGAAATACCATTTCTGAGCCTCTTTGCCCACAAGATGAAGCAGAAACTGAAAATAAAAAGGATTGTCCTCGAAACTGGCATTGGATAGAGAATAATCCGTGAATGGCTCCGAAAAGAAATAAAGCTCTCGATCATTCACCGTTTGGTAAAATCCATATTCATCCTTAAATTTGATCCAGTAGTTACTGCTGATATTTTTGACAATCCCCTTCACGTTCAGAGTGAATTTTTGGGAAAGGCGGGTAGAAAGACTCAACAAAAACCTTTTCCTGAAGGGAGTGGCAATATCCTCATCGACAGAATGATACTTCCCCCCAGTGTACCCAAAAACCTCCCCTTCTTCTCCTCTTTGATACCGGAGGTCTTGATTTTCATCCTGCCAAAAATGATACGCACCCCAAGGCCTTTGTCTTTCCAAGAAAAAATTCACATCTTCTCTTATCTCATAAGGCATTCGTTCATAAGCTAATAAGATTTTCAAATCTTTGTTACTGAACTGTATCCCCAGGTCGAAACCAAAAGCCAGAGAAGCCAGGTTGTTTTCCTGATCAACAAACCGGAGAGAAGAATACTGAAACAGAAGCTTAGCATACAGATTAAAGTTTTTCGCGAAAGAAGACTGCAACACTGTCCCTGCCTTTGCATAGGCATTGTAATTCCGGTAATCCTGTCCCCCATCCCAGAGAATAACCAAATATGGAGATTGGTCGAAGCTTATGGGATTATAATCAAAAGCTTTTTCCCGGCCAGTGATCGTCGCATGTTTTAAGTCGGCAAATAGTCCGATTTCCGTATTTATGAATTGTTTGAGGGGATAAGTTTTGTCCACAGAGAGTCGGAATACATTTCCGGAGAATGATCCCCACCGTTCAAAAGGGAAAAAGCCCTCGCCGTCGTTGTCTTTCAGGTCTTTGAGAAAATTCATCTGCGTAGGAAACAAGTCTTCCATTTCGTGTGTAAATGAGAGCCTAACGTTGAATCCACCTTTTTTTAGATAAATGCCTGCAAAATAGGACTCATTGTTTTTGTCCAAGGTTTCTTGGGGGAGTCTCCCCAGCTCAGCAAACGCTCTATTTTTAAATAGGGAATTGTAGGCAGCCGTGATGTCCAACATGCCATCGCTGAATTCTTTCAACCATTTTGACTGCAATAGAAAGAGCTTTCCCTTCTCAGCAAAAGTCTCATCAAAGTTACCAAAGTCATTGAACTGTCTTTCGATATCAAAGTAGGTCATAGATATGGAAATGGCAGATTTTATGAACCTTCGACCTAGGGAGAAATCAACAAAATAATTGGATAGAATTTTCCTCCGTTCTGAATAAAGAACTTTGTTCCTTTCGTCCGATGTAGAATGGGGACCGGAAAGAATATAGGCAGCAGGGATAAAGCTTCCCATGTGGGGCCACACCTTGGATATACCAAATCGATAATAGGTTTTTTCAAGGTTGGGAGAGACAAAATTCAATCCATAATTTCTGAATACAGGCGATTCCCCTTTCAGTTCATACTGTTTTATGGATGAAAGAGGCAGGCGTATGGCAGGAGCGCCGCTTTCTAAAACAGAATTGATATTGTAGCCATCATGGAACCAATTGAAATCTGTGTAAGAGTCTCCCTCAAAATAAACCCTTGGCGAATCTATCAGGGAAAAACCGTTATTTTCTTCTATGAGAACCGTTGTATCAGGGGCGAAATTTTCAAAAAAGGCCGGATAGAAGTAGGCACCGGGAAGAGTATCGATTTGAAATTCTGAAAACACGAAAATGTTCAGATTCGAGGAATCATCCGTATCATTGGGCAAGACTATTGGAGTAAGTAGCAACAGAACGATTGATACGCAAGTGATTCTGGCTTTCATAAGAATTAAAGGAAAAAACTATATACCAAAGCAAGAAACGAAGTCAATCAGTTGCAGCCTGAAATTGACAGGAATAATATATAATGAGAGAATTCCCTCATTCATAAAAGTTGTCAAAATCGATGAAAAAAAAGATTCTCTTCATCCGACTGAGGTTGCTGGGAGATATTGTGTTCACCATTCCGGCTGTCCAACTCTACAAAAAAAATTATCCAGAAAGTGAAATCTATTACTTAGCTGAGGAGAGATTTCAAGAAACGGCTGAGATCATTCCAGGCATAAACGAGGTCATAACCGTCCCTGATGGGATGGGGATAAAAGAGATTCTTCTATTCAGGAAAAAAATAAAAAAACTGGGGATTCAAACGGTCATAGATTTTCACTCTGGCCCAAGGAGCGCTCTGTTGACGCTCCTCTCGGGTGCAAAAAAAAGAATAGGCTACCGAACTCCTAACAGAAATTGGGCCTACAACCGACTGGTGCCAAGAAAATCTGAAAACCTCAACTCACACTCTGTGGAGAACCAAGCAAGGCTTCTAACTCCTTTGGGTATCGATATCCAAGAAATACCAGTTTATCCAGAAATTGAAATCAGCGACGAGCATGTTTCCAATAAAATTACAAAAATCGTGGAACTCAATAAAAAAATCGTCATCCATATCGGTGCAAAAAAAAGATACAGGGATTGGGGAATCGAAAATTTCTCCTCTCTGATTAAACTGTTGAGTTATGACAATTATAATATTTTCCTGATCGGGAAGGGGGAAGAGGAAGAAAAAAGGGGCAAACATCTAAAAGACCTTTATAATATACATGACTTCACCGGGAAACTCTCGATTAGAGAGATACTCTTCATGATAGCCCACTCGGACGTATATTTCGGAGCCGACTCAGGCCCACTTCATTTAGCCTCCCTGACTAATACTCCCATTGTTGCCCTTTATGGTCCCAATGTTCCGGAAATCAGCGGCCCCTACAGAAACGAGAATGTGACAATCATCCAATTGGATTTAGACTGTATACCTTGCCCTCAAAAATCCTGCAAGTATGATGAAGTCAAATGCATGACTGGTATTGAAGTGTCTGAAGTGTATCAGGCTATAAAAAAATTCTGAGCTATCCCGCCTTCCTGTCTTTCTCTGGGTCTGGCTGCTTTAATCCGTGTTGCATGGCCCAGAGTTTTGCGTATTTGAGGAATACATAGTACATGGAAACAGTGCAGACTATAAGGCCTGGTATCCCATCCAAAAATCCACGCTGGATGACGTACTGCCTGAAAAATCTCCACATGGGAAGGAAAGTCATATGCAAAAATCCGGATTTTACTCCCTTATCTCTGAGTTCTTCTGCCGCCCAGGTGGCATATCTTCCGTGTTTTTTTATGATTTGCTCAAAATTCCAATACGTGAAATGTTCCAGCTTTCCTTTAAGCTTTCCCACTCGTCCGGTCTCAACCACAATTTCTGAGTGGACTTTCATGTCTTTGTATCGAGACAAATCCCGCTTGAAAAGCCTGAGTACATTGTCGGTTCCCCAACCGCTGCGTTGGACCACATGCCCGAAAATATAATTTCTTCTGTAGATAATATACCCATCGTGTTGATGGGTTCCTTGCAATTCCTGTTTAATTTCTTCTGCAAGCTCGGGAGTTACTCTTTCATCCGCATCCACGATCAAAACCCAGTCATGATTAGCCTGAGGAATTGCCCAGTTCTTGAAATCGGCTGAGTAAACGTATTCCCTTTCTATGATACGGCAATTGTATTCCCTGGCGATTTCCATGGTCCTATCCGTAGATCCTGAATCTGCAACGATGATCTCATCAGAAATATCCAACAGAGATTCTATACAAGGCCGGATATTCAACTCTTCGTTTTTGCAAGGGATGATGGCGGTTAATTTTTGCTTCATGGAAACAAGTTTACTGTATCACATTTGGATTTTAAACAAAATGATGGGCTATAGTGCACGAATCCGGTTCTTCCTCAGGCAGCTGTTGTTGCTTGAGCAAATACGCCTAACAAGCTGTTGTTTCCAAACAAGTTACGCAGAATCGTATAGCTAGGAATATGTATAGGGAACGCCATACTATCGACTCAAAAAACAACTCAGCTTTCGGGAAATCTTTATTGTAGTGGAAATCCTTTATCGGTGGTTTTTCATGTTTTTGAGAACTCGGATCCGAATAGAGAGGTTTTCGTGGTTTCACGCACGTGAGAGATGACCAAAAAATTGGAACGTTCCCCCATAGAGCGGGTGGTCTTCTTCAGGAGCCAGCTTATTTACTTAGGTGTTCACCTATCTTGGCAAATTCCTCTGCGAACTTGTCGTAGTCGTAGTGCTGGGCGTGTATCATAGAGCTCCACCTGGTTGTAAAGCTCGCGAGAAAATAAACTTCTTTAAGTTCATCGTCGCTGACACCGTGCAGCTTTGCTGCTCCTGTATGGAAGAGCTCACAGTAGGGGCACTTGAGGTTGGCTGCGATGGCCAAGGCGATCATCTCTCTGTATTTCCCCGGAATCTTCGATTCGCCCAAGACGTATTTCTTCATAAGAGGCCAATCTTTTACCAATACATCGGCTGGAAGAGCCTTCATGAAACCAGGCACTATTCCAAGAGAAGTCTCTATGTCCTTCAAGGTATCTTCGTATTCTTCCATTTAAATTTCCTCCTTCATTTGATGTAAACTCTCTGCTGTTGATTTATATCAGGATTCAATACTAATTGTCAAGTATTATTATAGGAATAATAAATATTATATATATTATAGGATTAAAATGATTTTAAATGCTTTAAATTATTGTTCATATTGGTGAGCGGATTATTCCCCCTTGCATCCTCAACTTTAGGGGGGCCTGGATCAGTAAACTTCCAGAGGCAGGAGAAATTTATTCATAACGAAGGGTATTATCAGGATTGGCTAGGCCATAAAGATTTTAAGAATACAATAAATCTTGGCCTGTTATGAACCGGATTTCTCCTTTTTTATAACCACATCCGTTTCCACTACAAAGAATTTATACTCATCATATCGAAATGAAATCTCCCTCTTTACCGCCTTGTACCCACGATTCTCATTAAAAAAGAGCTCCTGAATAAATTGTTGGCCGGGAAACCTGACTCCGTTTTTTTCTACATTGTAGTCTACTGTCCAAACGACTTTCTGCTTGAATTCCCCCAAAGAAGATTTGAGTTCTCCCTCAACATAGTCTTTTATCGAGGCCGGCTCCCATTCGATTCTTAAAACCTTAAAGTTGTCTGTATTCACCCAGATTTTTCCGATATTGTAGTTTTCATCCATTGCTTCTTTCGGTTGAGCGCTGATGATAATCGCCTTTTCCCCTTTGACGGAATCTTCTCCTGTTATCTCATAGTTGAAAAAGTTCTGCCAGTAGTAACTTAAAAATCCCACTGGGCCGAAAACCAGATTTTTACTTGTATATTTGATGTTCTTTAACTCTGCATTTTTCCTATGTCGCTTTTTTCCGTTTTCCTCAAGAAGAATCCTTTTTTCAACCAGTTCGCCGGCTTTCCTAATCAGCTGATAGTCATAGATATAATTTTGTCGATTTATTTTCCGAATCTGGAAAGGCCTTTCTTTTCGTAACAGACCAGTGGCGCGAGTTTTCTGGCTGAAGATATTTTCCTTAACGGTAATCTTTTCTTTACAGATGTAATACAGCGCCAATTTTTTGATTCTTTCGCAGTATTCGGCGGTCTTTCTCATCACCAGGGACAAATCTATCTGATCGTCTTTTTTGCCTTTTGTGAATGCTCTAACGGGGACTTCAATATTTATGGCAGTAGCTTGTTCCTGAATTTCTTGTCCAGACAAAAATAAAATCAAAAACAAAAAACCTATTATGAAGGTCCCCTTATTCATTTGTTCACCCATCCGTGTTCTGTCTCCTTTATTATATTGCAAAGAGCATGCCAAATAAAGGTCAGGGATATTAACAGCATTGAAAAATACAATCTTGCTTGTTCTTTCAGTTTATGTTATTGAAAAATATTCAATCATCGAAATTTCAGAACATTAAGGATCGCATTGTGAAGAAAAGTCAAAAAATTTTGCTGGTACTTGGAATTGCTGTCACCGGTTTGATTATCTTTATTTTATTCCTTTCCCAGAAACCAGATATCAGCGAGCCCACCGCCATAGTCTCGTTTAAAGAAGTTGTTGGGCCAGCCGGCAACACCTACGCTGACCCCGAGTATTACAGGCAACTGGAATCTCTTCCCTTCGAAGAACTTCCACCCCCTGTAGCGGAAAAGTTTAAGAGGATAGTTCCTGCGTACACGGATCTTCATATCGGGAAAAATGACTCCAATGGAAATGTCTCGTGGTTATTGAAAGCAATGATTGGAGAGAAAGACCAGTTCACAATTTTTTTCCTTTCTGATGGGAAGATCACTCGAATAGGTTCCTATATCGATGATGTGACTGAGAATGCGGGGATAGTATTTGAGGAAGGCAATATTTACGAAATCCTGCCTGATCAGATTCCCGAGCCGGTGTTGAACAAACTGAGCTTCTTTGGTTTTGAAAAAAAACCTTCAAGGGCTTATTCCGTGGCAGCCCAGGGTGGGCCTCGGGTGTTTGTTCAGCTCGATGATCCAAAGGACGGATTGATACTGTCCTTTACCGAAAAAGGAGAAATCCGGTCAGCGGGAAGAACACAGTCCATGCTCACGCCTTATAGGCCTCCAAAGATAGAGACTATGGAAGAGATTCAGGGGAATCTGTCTAAATACGGCGATAGATTCCATGTTATTAATGTTCTCAAGAAAATCAGGAATGTAGGGATCGACGCGAATGAGGGTTTCCGTTTTGTGGTTTTTGGAGATACCCGAAGCAACCTGCAGATCTGGAAGGCCGTGCTCCAGAGTGTCAACAAGTGGGAGGCACTTTTTGCTGTCGATGTCGGCGACCTCACACGCTATGGATATTCCATGAATATGGATGGGTATCTCTTTAAGGCATTGGATCAGTTTGCTTGGTTTCCATTTTTACCTGTCGTTGGCAATCATGATGTCCGACGTGGAGGATTGTCATACGAATACGCATTCGGTGGGAAAGACTCCAGGACTTATCATTTTGATGTTGGCAATTGCCGATTTGTCGTGCTGGATAATACAGGGGTAGAGAGTGCTATCCCCTGGGAAGAGCAGTTGAAGATGGCTGACCAATGGCTGAAGGTTAAAAGCCGGTATAAATTTGTCTTTCTCCACGAGCCTCCATATGAAGTTGAGAAATGGGCCTATCATTCCATGTCGGAAGAGATGTCCGGCCCCTTTGTGAAACTGATGTCCAAACATAGGGTAGACCATGTATTCTGTGGGCATATCCATGCTTACAGCACGGCCACCTTTGAAGGCGTGGAATATACGGTCACTGGTGGAGGAGGCGCCAGCCTTCATAAGCATTATGGGGAGATGGGATCGGTCAATCATTATGTGGTTATAGACATACTCCCAGAATCAATAAAGATGAGAGTGGTTAGCCTAATTTCCACTCCTCCTCACCCGTCTATCTAAAAGAGGCGTTCTTCCGGCGATGAGCCTCTAACACACGGACTAAGCGATTCAATCCTTTATTTTGGCAAGACAATTCTTGATGTTTTCTATCTTAAAGGGCTTTTGCAAATACCCTGAAGCACCTTTCGCTTTCAATTCCTTCCATAAATCCTTATCTACTAGTTTGCCTGTAATCATGAATACTTTCGTTTTGGGAGAGATTTCCTTTATTTCCGCAAGAGTATCTATAGCTAGAATTCCTGGCATGACAATATCTAAAAACACAATATCAAAGGACTCCTTCTTAACCA
>RCNB010000502.1_pt1 | contig 43788 bp, 37 predicted proteins | sample 2041321 | NCBI WGS metagenome assembly RCNB01 (sample SAMN09708232, study PRJNA481090) | Marine sediment metagenome, whole genome shotgun sequencing project.
AGGGAAGGAATCACACACGTTGTCAAAGAAAAACCTGAATATAAAGATAGACGAGGTAGAGTCCTCTCTTGGAACAATCAAAGGTCTGGAGATTCAGATCGGTCGAGTCATAGACGAGGAATGGGAGGAACCCATGGGGCCCACACCTTTTCCATCAGTCGGTACGTTCCGAGAATGGGACAGGAAGCTACTAGAAAGATACAAGCCATTCTATATGCCCCTCTGTGACCTGTGCTGCTTATGCACCTACGGGAAATGTGACCTCACGGGAGACAAGAAAGGAGCATGTGGAATAGACCAAAAGGCACAGCAGTCACGAATCGTGTTGATAGCCTGTTGTATAGGCGCATCAACACATACTGCACACGCCAGGCATATGCTAAACCATTTACTGGAAGAATTTGGCAGTGACTATCCTCTTGACGTAGCTTTGAACACTAACGTCGAGGCCCCCCACATACGACTAGTCTGCGGATATAAGCCCAAAACAATAGGCGACCTTGAAGAAGCGTTAGACTATGTAGAGACTCAACTAGTCCAGCTCACAGCCGCTGCACACACTGGACAAGAGGGCGATAACATTGACTTTGAGTCAAAGGCGTTCCACGCTGGAATGCTTGACCACGTCGCCATGGAGATAGCCGACATCTCTCAAATTTCGACACTAAAATTCCCGAAAGGAGCTTCCGAGGCACCTCTAGCTCAGATGGGGTTCGGCGCGATCGACACCAACAAGGCTGTGGTAATGTGTATCGGACATAACGTGCTCCCAAGCGTGGATATCATCGACTACCTCATGGAGCACGACCTATTTGACAAAGTGGAGATTGGAGGTCTCTGCTGCACAGCACACGATAACACAAGATACGATAACCGAGCCAAGATAATGGGACCCATCTCATGGCAGCTACGTTACGTCCGCTCAGGGATACCTGACCTCGTCGTAATCGACGAACAATGTATACGCCTAGACATAGTGGAGGAAGCCGAGAAGATCGGTGCACCAGTCATCGCTACAAGCGAGAAGAGCATGATGGGACTCCCAAACCGTACCCATGATGACCCTGATGAAATAGTAGCAGACCTCGTCTCGGGGCGCCAGAAAGGCGTGGTGATTCTTGAGCCTAGGAAGGTGGGGGAGGTCGTGGTTAAGACCGCGATGGCCGTCTCACCAAAACGTGGTGAATTCAAGAACCCATCAAAAGAGAAGCTGCTTGAAGACATGGAAAAGTGCCGTGGATGCCTAGAGTGCGTTTTTGCTTGTCCCCATAACCTGCCTATCATGGACGCGGTTAAGGCAGGCGCGGAAGGCGACCTGTCCCTGCTCAGTGAGTTACAGCCTTTATGTGTCGGCTGTGGTAGATGTGAGAGCGCGTGCCCAGAGAATCTATCAATCATCAGCTACATGTACGCGGCGTCAGCCGATCAGTGCAAGGATGAGTGCTTCCAGGTAAGGGTTGGTAGCGGGGCCGTAACCGATGTGGAGATCAGGGAGGTTGGCCGCGGGATCGTGTTCGGAGAGATTCCAGGTGTCGTAGCCCTCGTAGGCTGCGCGAATTACCCCAAGGGGGGAGGTGAGGTAGCGCAGATAGCTGAAGAGTTCCTTAAACGCAGGTTCATCGTCCTTGCGACTGGCTGCTCAGCCATGGACTTAGCCACATCTCTTGATGAGGAGGGTCAGAACCTGTATGAACGGTTCCCCGGTGTCTTCGACGCTGGTGGACTGGTTAACATTGGAAGCTGTGTATCCAACTCCCACATAACGGGTGCAACGATAAAGATCGCTAACATCTTCGCAAAGCGTCCATTGCGAGCGAACTACGAGGAGATCGCTGACTATATCTATAATCGTGTCGGCGCCGTAGGGATCGCTTGGGGAGCAATGAGCCAGAAGGCCGCTAGCATTGCAGCTGGCTGCTGGCGCCTTGGTATACCAGTCATAGTGGGTCCTCACGGCTCCAAGTATCGTAGGAACCTGCTGGGACGTAAGGACATAGAGGAGGACTGGATTACGCTGGACGCCAGAACTGGAGATGGTACGTACGTGGGCCCGGTGCCTGAGCACCTGTTCTACGCCGCCGAGACCGTCGAGGAGGCAATAGTTATGACGGCAAAGCTGTCCATGAGGCCAAATGACACCACCAAAGGACGTGCGGTGAAGCTAATCCATTACATCGATCTAAGCAAGAAGTACTATGGCACCATGCCGGATGACCTTGAGCTCTTTGTCAGGGGAGAATCGGATCTACCCTTTACAATGAAGAAGGAGCTCCTTGAGCACCTAAAGGCGAAGGGTTGGGAGGATGGGAAGATAGGTATACCTGATCCAACGCTTCTAGATCGAATGATCAGGAGAAAGAAGTAATGTCCGCGAAACTAAGACCAGGACAGACTGCAGAGATCGCCGGCCCCAAGCATGCCAAGGTTTTCCCCAACCCCGCTGTGGTGGCCTCCATGATTAAGAGAGCTAAGAGACCACTACTTGTCATAGGTTCAAAGGCTCCAGAGACCGAGACAGAGGACGGGGACCTAATAGATTCTGCGATTAAGATTGGCAAAAAAGGAAAGCTCACCATTGCAGCCACAGGGCACTTAATCGGCGAGTTCAAGAAAAGGAAGGCAAAAAAAGTCTTTAGCATTCCGATTATGAACCTAGGAGATAGATTAAGGGATACCAACTGGAATGGATTCGACGGGGAGGGTCAGTACGACCTTGCCATCTTCGCCGGTTCTCAATACTATCTGGAATGGTTGGTACTATCCGGTCTGAAGAACTTCGCTCCGAATCTGAGAACAATTTCTCTAGGGAATTTATATCAGCCAAATGCAAGTTGGTCTGTGGGGACTGTTAATCATTCTAAGTGGATGAGTTTACTCAAGGAGGTTGTTGAACACATTGTTCAATAAAATTCTAATGGCTATGGATGGATCTAATTCATCCAAAAACGCAGTAAAAGTTGCGGCTGACTTGGCTTTAGAGCAAAACGCTGAGTTATACGTACTTACAGTCGTCCCTCCCTTGCCTACGGTTTTATTCGATGACGGTCAAATAGAATATGTTCCAGAGATGCAGGAAGAGGTTATTGCAGGCTATGAGAATCAAGTCTCCAAAACAATTGATGATCTAAAGAAGACCCATCCAGGACTCAAATCGTATCCTCTTCTTAAAGAAGGAAATCCGGCGACAACAATCGTTGAGGCTGCAAAAACAATTCGAACAGACCTAATTGTTGTTGGAAATAGAGGAACTGGAGGCATTCTCACCTGGATGCTTGGCAGTGTAAGTAGGCAGGTAACTGAATCATGCACCGTACCCGTCCTGGTAGTAAAAGATCAAAAATACTGTGAGAATTAAACTCCTATTACATACAGGTCTCTATTTTTTACCATTCGTAATTAAAAAAGGGGGGGGTAGATCAATTTCTTGATCCGTGGTTCTAGTTAGTTTGTGTGCATACGCCGTTGTTGCCTCGACCACCATTTCCGCGACCGCCGTACTGGCCGCCGCTTCCCTGACCGTCACGAGACATCTTTCCGTAGCCGCCACCCTGTCCACCGACATGAGGGCCGCTCCACAAAGGCGCATCGATTCCCCAAGACTCAAGCATCTCTGCCTTCATACTCTGAATCTCCTCATGAGTTGCACCAGCCTCATACATCAGCTGTGTCTCCTCAAATAGAGCAGTTCTCTGCTCCTCAGTGAGTTGAGACCAGAAGCCCCTACCGTTCATAACGCCTAGGGGTCCTGTGCCGTCACATGGAAGATCCTCTACGCTCGCTGTATCCTGAGCTAGCGCGAAACCGATTCCACCCATAACTATTCCTATTACGGCCAGTAGGCCGAGGAGTGTTAGGTTTTTTCGTGTGTTCATTTCTTTCTTCACCGAGCAAAGCATCTTCATAGCGCTTATAATGGATTTTCCAAGTTTATCCCAGAGTTATTCCCAAATCTATAATGAATTAAACCCTAGTCGGAATGCATTGATCGAAGACGTTTTTACGTGAAAACCGTTATCTGGAGTATATTGAAGCCATCTCGAACAAAGTACTTTACACATATTATCCAGTGGATGATAGGTGGTACTCGTGGAGGCTTTAACAGGGCTCGGATTATCGACGCATTACATGAATCTCCTCAGAACGCTCACAAGTTAAGCCAGGTGCTTAATCTGGACTATAGTACGATCCGTCACCACCTTGAGGTTCTTGAGAAAAATGGGTTGGTCACATCGCTAGGTGATGGTTATGGTGTGATGTATTTTCTAAGCGATAACTTGTTGGATAATTATGGTTTTTTTATGGAGATTTGGGAGAAAATTGGGAATAAGATGAAAAAGAGGGATGGGGAGAAGAGGGTAGATGAATGAGAATAGACCTATGATTGCCTTATTACTTGGCGCGTTGGTTATCGGGGTTATTGCGTTCTATGCCTCGCAGTATTCCACCCATGAACCTATTGGTGAAGGAATGGGGAGAAATAGGCAGGCTGGTGATCTTGAGATATATTATTCGTTGAAGGCTGTGTTGGCTAGTGTTAACGCGTTTTTGTTGGTTAGTATTTCTGTGATTTATCTTAAGGTATATAATGAGACTGGTTTGGAGTTTTCACTTGGGTTGGTTATTTTTTCGGTGGCATTGTTGTTTTATGCTTTAACTTCGAATCCGTTGCTGGTAAGATTCGCTGGGTTTATGGGCTCAGGTCTCGGCCCCTTTGCCATGTTGCCCGATCTATTCACGTGTATTGCATCGATTACCTTGCTCTATTTATCTAAGTGATGGGTTTATCAAGAATCTTGTACCTCGAGTCTTCTTCCCTCAACGATTGCTTTCATGATTTTCCTACGCGCGCGTTCTCAAAGAATTTGTAAAACATCAACTTGAGATTGACTATCTGCGACGAGAAAAGCTGGATCTTTACATGCAGAATTATTTCCCGGAACACACAGTGAATGAATTCAATGTACTCGACACCGACAAAGCAGCCCTCAGAGTGTTAGCTCTTATATATTTTCATAGAAACCGAGACCACCCCAAAATGAAGTTAAGAGAGCTTGCTGGGTTCGTCGGTATTAAAAGGCATCAATTCGACAGATCATACTCACTGCTTTGTGATATCGCGTTAGTTGAAGAAATCCCAGTTAAGACTTCAGGTAAACCGGGGCGAGTAAAGAAAACTAGATTAACCAGTCTCGGGATGCAAGCTGCAGAGATCGTGGTCCAATTGTACCGACTTTTACAACCTGAGAGATCAAGACCAACCATAAAACTACGCGTATAACCCGCACGCTTTGTTCATTTTGTGAATATTTTTCCGAGGTCGTCGTTTGTAACGATGCCGAGAACCTCTGTGCGCGCATTAGTAGTGATATGGCTCCAGGTGTGCCTAGAGCGCGACCGACTAGCAGCCAAATATATACGAGACCTAGTAAAACGCTCGGGAAAATGGAGCAGGTTTGGATGAAATAACCCTGGTAATTATAGATCTATTTAGTTAACCTATAGGTGTTTCTCATTTCATTTAAGGAGTCAATTATTAAGACTTAAGAAAGAATATTAATAATCCATAGCATAAAAATAGAGTAATTTACCAGAAATATTAATATAACTCATATATTGTATTAATGGACGGGGGAGACATGAGTTTAATAATTAGAACTACGATCGGATATGTTATCATGTTACTGGGTTATAGGTTAATAAAGTTGTCACAAATAAGTGAAAAGAAATCTACGTATAGAAAATACATATAATATCTGTAAATTTGTTAATACTCTGATCATTCTATAGAGAGCGCGCCCATAACATCATCTACGCATATTCGCAACATCGCGAGCACGTGCATTAACTAATGTAATTTAATTATATTCTAAATTCTTTACATTTTTGGCTGCTTTAATTTGATTATACTCCTGTATTTCTTCGAGAATAAAATTAAATAAGATTCAATAAATGTCTCAATAATTATTATAAAAAAGGATTCACGAGTGTGGCTTGGAGCCACCTCGCGTTGTCGTTTAGTCGAAGTATCCCATGATTTCGTCGATTACATCGAGGAGAGCATCCGCACTGCTCAGATGAGCACTGCTGTCCGCATCTACCAGGTAACCGCCTGACTTCACGTGCTGATTGAAGGATGCAAGCCCACTGGCGTCATCCGCGGTTATCAGCTTAGCTCTGTGGCATCCACCACATGCTCTTGAAGCAGGACCGGTAATATATGCCGGTACCTCGCCGATGGCTCTGTCCTCAACTGGGTCATTACTCGATAACAGACCAGGTAGCGACTTGGTCTGATCAGGCACCTCGTATGCGCCTTCAACGTGGCATGATTCACAGTTTTGTTCTGCATGTGTGGGGTATGGGAACCCGATGTGATGCTCATAGTGCAGTTCTTCCACCTCGTTGGTGAAATCGATGTCACCGATATCAAATACCTGCATCGAGTGAATCGCGTGGGCATAAGAGTCGATGGATCTTGACTGCATCTCCAGATGTGAACCGCCGCTCTTCGTTATGTGGCACATCCTGCAGACAACAATGTTCCCGCCTCTATCCGGCGAGTGGTAGTTTGTTGCAAGCGCGTCATGGCAGTTGTAACATCCATCCTCAAGCTTCACAATTGAGTCGTAGAAGTCATCATCGAAATCATCAGTAGCAAGGTCAAAGGTTCTGGAAGGCGCATCTAGTGAAATGACTTCACCATCAGCATCCTCCAACTCTGGCATAACAGCGATCTCCAACCTGCTTACAGTACCGTCATCGATCAGGTTACCCCAAGTCGACATATCTAGGACGACTTCCCAGCTTCCGCCTGCTGCGGATACTGTCGATCCTCTCGGGTGCTCTGCACCTACCTCGTATTCGAGTGCTCTGTCATCGCCGCTACTTCTAGAGATTTCACCATCGTTGTTATCGTCGACGAGTCTCTCGTGTGGGCCAATGATGTAATCCTTCGTGTCCCAACCATACATTCCAACCATCACAGTGGGTACAATGTCCTCGACATCATACTCGGCGAGGCCTGATGTGGCACTGAACTTGAAGGTAACTTTGTCGTTGGCTACTGATGCGTCATCGATTGTAACAATGATTTCGTCAGAGTACCTTACGCCCTCAGAGGCATAGATCATAGTGTCATAGCCGACGTGAATGTCTTCGAAGTCACCGAAAGCGCTTCCATCACTATGGCATGCGGCACAATCCTCAGTCTCTAAGTCCATTGCGCCATGAATTGCAGGGGGCAGTATGGTTTTTAGTGCAGTCTCAACAGTTCCTGCCTCTTCGGAGCCAGTCACTGCGTGACAGCTCTTACAGGTCGGCCCATTGAAGTTGTCCTCCGTCAATATGACGTCGAGTTTGTCTTCGTGGCACACAATGCAGTTGGACATTGACTGTGGGTATGGGAACTCCATGGCGTGCGACATGTGCACGTCGTTCATCAGAGAAGGCGAATATTCCAACTGAGCTAGCTGCTCAGCTGTAAAGATAGATCTGTCCTCGTCCGAACCATACCATTCAATCGCCTTTACAGGATCATCGACTAAAAGCTGCCATTCGAGATGGCCGCCCTCAGTGTTCTCCATATGGCAGGCTTTACACATTTTGAAATCAGTTGTGGGATCCTCATCGACTTGAGCGATGTAGTAACCATGCTTCATGAACGGCACAGAGTGACATTTCTCACAGCCATCGTTGTTGGCTGCAGAAACCTCGTCAATACCGTCTCCAGTTTCAAGCAAAGCTGCTATCGGGTATTTGGCTTGCTGGACGCGAGAATTAGGCAGTCTAGCGACACCTCCATCATAGCCATACCACATGATTGCACCATCTACATTGTCTAAATTGCTAGCGTACATGGGGTGATCATCAACATCACCGGTCAGGATACTCGTGACTCCGCCAGCGCCGTCATATGTAAAGTCCCCAGTCAGGGCCAGTCTATCACCGGCCGGCTCGAACTGGAAAGCTGTACCCGTCCACGGCACAAAGTACATACGCACTCTATCCGCGTCGGCGGGGTCAAACGGTTCACCGTCTTTCATCATAGTGAAAGTTATGGTGTGTTTATTTGGAGAAGAATAGTCGTAATCCATATCTGTAATGGTAATTACACCATCTTGATTCAATTCGTCATAGGCTGCCTGATGATCGGCACCTGCTTCGCTATGACAAGTTGCACAAGACTCTGGTTCGGCTGCAAGTACTACCGATGCCCCTTCTGGCCCAGCAGGTCCCGCGGGCCCCGCAGGACCGGCAGGACCTGTATCTCCTGCTGAGCCTGTTAGACCGATCGGGCCTTCTGTTTTGTAGTATGACAAACCGATACCGATTGTCGCTATAATAATTGCTAGTACAGCTAAGTACATAGACTGTTTTTCGTTGATCATGATATCACTGGTTGGATGTTCTATCATACGTTACATAAATAACTACCGCAGATGCACTATAGTACAATAACTATAGGATAATTATTGACATTCAACAATTTAGCATATAGATTTCATTGTCAAGCCCCTTTTCAACACAATAAAGTATGCGGAAAAAAGGAAAAAAGAAAGTAACATCGCCATTATTCGTGAACTTTCAGCCCTTTTTATGCTGAGATAGCAGTGAAAGATCGCTGTCTTTACGCGGTCGCATTTAATCTAATCCATATACGACCTCCGCGCGCTGTCATAATATGAAGCAGAATATTCATTACAGGAACCCAACGGTCTCGAGTGGGCTTAACACCATCTGAAAAGGGATTTCAACCATATTTCATCTAGCAGAGTTTTTATGGATCAAGGAAAAATATTCGAATAAAGGGATGGCTATGTCACCACAAATAAATTGGGCTTGAACTCAGCGATTTGTATCAATTCTAATCAGGTTTATACCAGAATACACATGTACCCTATCCAAGGTACATATCCTCCGGTGAGACCGCTGAAGAAGATACTCGACCTGAATAAACGGGCATGGGACAACATCGCCGAGAGATACGATGACAGATCAGGGGCGCTCAAAGAGTTCAGCGAAGTATTCAACACGTTCATGGAAAAGCTTCCCCAAGGTGGAAGAGTACTTGATCTTGGCTGTGGAACGGGTCTCCCCTACGCGAAACACCTAGTTGAGAACGGGTTCAACGTGTTGGGCGTCGACCTATCCGAGGAGATGGTCAAGGTAGCCTCCAAGAACGTCCCTGGAGTCACGTTTGTCCAGCTCTCCATGAGCGAGATACCGTACATGGACGAGTTCCACGGGGTCATCTCGTCTTTCTCTATGCTCCTGCTATCGCCGGACCTGTTCAAGGAGACCGCCTCCCGGGTCCACTCGGCCCTCGTTGATGGGGGATACTTCTATCTATCGTTGAACGAGCCAGCCAGTGAATCCGATGACCCTGAATCAGAGGTCTTCGTGAACATCATGGGCCAGGACATGTACTCAAAGGGATACACGGTGAAGGAGATTGAGGGCGTTTTCCGGTCCCTCGACTTTTCTCTTGTAAAGTTCCATCGCGAGGTCCAAGTCTCAGAGGAGTTCGGGGAAGAACACGTCATCGAGTTCATCTACAAGAAAAGGGATGAGGAAAATGGATGACTTCAAGAAGAACGACGTTTTCTTTCAAATTCCCGGGTTAATTCTCTGGATCATAATACTGGTCATCTCATTTGGGAACCTCAAACACCCGATCTACGCGGTAAACACCCCTATGAGAATTGCCGGAATTATCATCTTACTGGGCGCACTGATATTTCGAGTATACGCGGCGACCACGCTCAACAAGAGCTACTCCTACACCCTTGAGATCAGGGAGGGACACCAACTGGTGAGAAGGGGCCTGTACAGGTACATCAGACACCCGATATACACCGGCGTGATCCTAGGAGCATTCTCCATACCGATATACTCGTCAAGCCTCAGGGGTTTTCTCGTCACGATACTTGTCATTCCCCTGTTCATGTACAGGATAGGAAACGAAGAGAGAATGCTCACCGAGGAGTATGGCGAGGAATACGAAGAATACCAGAAGCAAACCTGGAAACTTTTCCCATACATCTACTAGGCGTGCACATCTACATCAAGTGAAAGTAGGTAAGACTGGGTCTAACGCCATCATGCGCGCGCGTGATTTTGTTGCAGTAACAGATCGTCTTGGGTTCACCAGGGTTAAACAAGGGCTTGTCATCCCCACAGCATCCGCACGACATCGATAGGTCTCATCAAGGACGAAGTATAAAGCATTAGCTTGGCGAAAATCTCTTTAATCCACGCCATGACGAGATTCACATGAGTTCTAAGGGATGGTTCAGCGAGCTGTTCGGAGTCACAAAGCCCATCATCGCCATGGCGCACATACCAGCGCTGCCAGGCACCCCACGGTACGACAGGGAGAAAGGAGTGGAGCACCTCATCAAGGGAGTGGCAAGGGACGTTGAACACCTCGCCAACGGAGGGGTTGACGCCATCATGTTCTGCAACGAGGACGACCGCCCCTATGTATTCGAGGCAGGAATCGAGCAGATAGCCGCCATGACCCGGGTAATCACCGAGGTCAAGCCGAGCATCCCATTCGGCGTTGATTTCCTCTGGGACCCCATGGCAGCCATAGCGATCGCCCACGCCACGGGCGCCCGGTTCATCAGGGAGGTGATTACAGGCGTCTACGAGTCTGACATGGGGCTGTGGTCCCCCGACGCTGGCAAGTTTGCCCGGTTCAGGTCCCAGATCGGCGCCGATGATATCAGGGTGTTCTTCAACGTGGTACCCGAGTTCGCCTCGCCGCTGGGCACACGCAGCGCCGTGGATAGGGCCCACAGCGCCGTGGTTTCATCCATGGCAGACGTGATCCTGGTATCAGGGAAGATGGCGGGAGCGGAGGCCAACCTATCCGTCATAAGGGACATCCAGAACCACATCGATGTCCCCGTGTTCGTCAACACCGGAGTCAAGGCCCATAACGTGAAGGACTACTTGTCCATCGCAGACGGCGCAATAGTTGGCTCCAGCCTCAAAGTGGACGGCTACACGTGGAACCCTGTAGACCCCAAGAGGGTCAAGGAGTTCATGAGCAAGGTCAAACAGGTTCGCGGGTCGTAATAGGAAACTATTTCGGTGTGACCCGGACAACGTGGGTTAAGCATAAGGGGTAGTTCGATTATTTTCTAATCGATAGATATGATCCCCAGACCCACCTTGAAAACTGAACGCCTCGTGCTTCGACCATTCACGTTGGATGACGCCAAACAGGTGCAGAAACTGGCAGGGGACAGGCAAATAGCGTCCACCACCCTAAACATCCCACACCCTTATGAGGACGGAATGGCCGAGGAGTGGATCGGCAACCATGAGGAAGGATATCAGAGCGGGAAGGGCGTAACTTTTGCCATCACACTGAAAGAGAATGGTGAGCTCATCGGCGCTATCAGCATCATGAGCATAGTCGAGAACCACCAAGGAGAACTAGGTTACTGGGTGGGGGTCCCGTACTGGAACAAGGGATACTGCACCGAGGCGGCAAGGGAAGTTTTACGGTACGGGTTCATGGAGAAAGGTCTTAACCGGATACATGCCTGTTACCTCTCCCGCAACCCCGCGTCGGGTAGCGTCATGGAGAAACTGGGTATGAGCCACGAGGGTACGAGAAAACAGCACGTCCGCAAGTGGGAAGGCTTCGAGGACATGGAACTAAGAGGCATTCTCAGGTCCGAGTGGATGAAACAGTCAGATAACAGCAATGTGGCTTCTGCAAGTGTTAAATGAAGAAAAGGCGACTGTATTTACAGATTCTTATGACTGAATACGATATTCTCATCAAGAACGCAACGATCTATGAGGGAACCGGAAAGAAACCATACAAAGGTTCCATCGGGGTAAAGGGAGACAGGGTTGAGTCAATAGGCGAGGTAAATGGAGACGCCGAAAGGACCATCGACGCCAAGGGACTGACAGCGGTCCCCGGGTTCATCGATGCCCACAGCCACGCCGACTGGAGCCTACTTCATTTCCCGGACTGCCAGAACTACTTAATGCAGGGGATAACCACCTTCGTCGGTGGCCAGTGCGGGGGATCACCCGCGCCCCTGGGCGAGTACGTCAGGATACCGAGAGGGCTACAGGATAAACTACCAGACCTGGACCCCTACAAGTTCTACCCAAACCAGCCATACTACCACATTGACCAGATAAACCAGTGGATGGACCAGGAATACGGCTGGAACCTTGACTGGACCACCATGGCGGGTTACTTCAAGAGGGTCGAGAAAACCGGGGTCGCCGTCAACTTCGCGCCCCTCGTGGGGCACGGCACGGTAAGGACCAAGGTGATGGGACTGGACTTTAAGCGCCACTCAACGAAGGAGGAGTGGGCCCAGATGAGGGAGCTCATACACCAGGCCATGGAGGACGGCTGCGTAGGCATGAGCACGGGCTTGGACTATGACCCCGGTGTCTTCGCGGCCCACGAGGAGATCATCGACGCGGTCTCGGTCCTCAAGGAGTACGGCGGTGTATACTGCCCCCACTGGAGGAGAACAGGTAGAAGGAGGGGCGTCTCGGCGGGACACGTCCCCAACGAGAAGATCACGGCACTCATGGAGTGCGTGGATGTCTGGAAGAAGACAGGGGTGAGACTCCACTACGCCCACATGTCCACGGGCTGGCAGATGCACCCACCCGCGCCCGATGAGCTGGAGTACCACAACGTCAAGACGACCCTTGATATGATCTCTGAGGACGCCAAGACCGAACTGGACGTCACATGGGACGCGATACCGCAGCTCACGAGAAGCGGATTCTCCACGATGCCGTACCTGGCATCCCTATACAGTCCATGGCTCAGGGAGCTAGGGGGACTTGAGGGGTTCGGCAAGTGGCTCAAGGTAAAGGACTTTAGGGAGGAAGTGAAGGACGCCGTCCGCAGGGGCAAGTGGTTCATCAGGGTGGCTTACAACCCGAACACGGCACCAAAGTGGGCGGAAAACATCGTCGTGCTCCAGAGCAAGGCGCCTGGCATCGACGGAAAGACCATCGCCGAGGTGGCGGCGGAGAGGGAGGCAGACCAGTGGGACACCTACTTCGACATCATCGCCGAGGACCCCTACACAAGGGGCGCAACCGGATCAATGGGGCCAAGGAAACCGTACCTACAGTACTGGACGCATCCCAGGGGTATGATGGGGCTAGACACCAGCGTGTTTGACAAGGACTACCAGGGAAAGAGTCCACCGTACAACATACCGGGCATCAACCCCTTCAGCGCCTTCCCCATGTTCTACATCAAGTACGTCAGGGACGGCGATGTGTTCACCATGGAGGAGGCGGTGCAAAAGACCGCAACCATGGCCGCACGGGTTCACAACCTGAACGGACGTGGAGTCCTCAAACAGGGATCATACGCGGACATCGTACTCATGGACCTACCCAACCTGAAGATACTCAGCACCGAGATCGAGCCGAGACAGCACCCCGAGGGCATTGACTACGTCGTCGTGAACGGAAAAATAGCCGTTGACAAGGGCAAATACACCGGGGAGAGAGCTGGAAGAGTTCTGACAAGGGAGAAGTAACCTCCCAACCCTTTTTTTAGAGTATTTTAGTAGATCAGTTTCTCTTTTTCAGGTACCAGGCCGCGCGCGCTAAAAAATCAATAAAGGTGGTGGGAATAAGCCAACCTACTTGGGAATCGCGGCAATGACCTTTGACACAACGGTCTCCACGAACTCGACCCGCCTGTCCCTTGCCGGGTTCTCGTTACCGAACCTCACTATCACCAGGTCGAGGCTGGGAATCACGTAGCTGTCGTTCATGTTGTGACCCCGGGACGCATAGCAGTCCTTGGGCACCTTCTCCCACTCGTCCATGACCCAAAATGTGTAGCCGTAGGGGCTTGGCGTCTCACCGTTATCACGTACAAACCGGCTGGTCGCCACCTTCAACCACTGCTCGGGGACCAGTTGCTCGCCGCCCCATTTCCCCTTCCTGAGCCACAGGTACGCCAGCCTTGCATAATCCCTTACGGTGCACCGGAAGGTGCTGCCCACGATGGTGTTGTGACCGATTGGGCTATCACTCCTGTCCGCGCCGTAGGCGTTGCAACCTGTGCTCCCACCGACGCCCCACCCCGGCTCGTCGGAGAAGTTGAGCTCCCTGGGGTCGTTGTAGACCATCTCCCTGTACTGGTTGTCCCTGAGCCTGATGTCCATCCCGATCCTGCCTAGCACACGGTCATACACGTATGGGCCCACCTGCTCGCCCGAGATGTTCCTCATGGCTAGGGCCACCTGCTCCATACCGAAGTTGCTGTAATTGAAACCGGTGCCGGGATTGAACATCAAGGTGTGGTGTGCCGGCACTCCCTCGAAGTACCACCACCCGAAGCAGTACTCGTACATGTTGAGTGCCCCCTTGTAGTCCTTGTGGTGATGGCGAGGTGCCGGAGCCAGCCACGGCTCATCGGACTCGTGGCCCGATGTCATGGATATGGCGTGCCTGACCCTGATGTCCCTCTTCCTTATATCGGTCAAAGGTTGGTCCCAGATCTGGGGAATCAATGATTGCTCCCTGCTATTGCCCACGAGGTACGAGTCAAGGGTAACCTTGTCCTTGAACTCGTCGAGGAAAACACCTACCGCGGTGCCGAACACGGACTTTGTTGATGACTTCACGTCGTTGCACGATGTGAGCCTCCACGGCTGTGGTCCGCCATCGATCCCCGTCACGTAGCTCTCGCCGATGACGTGCCCCTTGTAGATCACAAGGAGGGCCCCACCGTGACCCATGGTGTACTCCGAGTTGTCGTGGAAATTGTAAGCAGCCTTGAGCTTCTCTGCGTCTACCCCCAGGGTCTCGGGGTCAGCAACGCGCCAGCCCCCGTCATTCTCGGGTGGTGGATAGTAATCTTCACTCATAATGATGCACCTGTACTCTGTACCGACTATGGTTTAAAAATAACCTAGACGAGGAACCCGATCAGGTATGTGATTCCACCCATCTGGAGGTTCCTGAACAAGCGCTTCTTCAGCCTCCAGACGTTCTCAGGGCTCTGATCCATCAGGAGCTCCCTTGAGATCAGGACACGGTTGGCGACAGAAAACATGACAAGCCCCAGGAACAGATAGTCCCTGAAGAGCCTGGGATCAACCTGAACGAAGAACGGCAGGGGGTTGACGAAGACGGCGCCTATCCCTATGATGACGCTCAGCCAGGCCGCGTTCCTGGTTCCAAACCTGCCGGGGATTGTTTCAACGCCCATCGCTTGGTCCCCCTTAACGTCGGCTATGTCAAGCATCACCTCGTAGCTGATGCTGAAGAAGAACCCGATGACGGCGAGGTACCACGCCAGGGGCTCAACGTTATTGTCCAGCACCAGCGCCCCGACGAGGATAACTCCCACGTTTGCCAGTCCCGTGAACAAGTTCTTGAAGGCAAGGTATTGCTTCAAGTAGAGGTTGTACCCGAGGGAAACGGGTAACCCGGCCATGATCATGTACCTGGGGACCGGTCTAAGCTGGAAGGCAAGGGCGTACGCGACGATACAGCTGGCTCCGGCGATCCAGACGGCGACCTGAGGGCTGAAAACCCCGATGGCGAGGGGCCTGTCCTCCCTTTTGTTGAACCTGTCGATATCTACGTCGTGGTAATCGTTCAGGGCAAAGTTGGCGAACGTCGAGAAGAACACGCTGAGGCAAGCTAGGACGTACTCCCACTGGAAGACTGTCAGGTCCTTCACGATGACCCCTGTGAGGATGACCCCCGTGGCGGCTGAGATGGCCCTCTCAAGCCGCAGCAGCCTAATGTAGCCAAGGAGCCTGTTCATACTCACCCGTGGCAAGGCATGGAATAAGAAATTATCGAAAAGGAAGGGACTAGCCCTTTACCTAGTCCACAAAAGGATGCCCTGGGGCGGTTAATGAAATAAAACCCATTACGGCTCAACGGAGTTTTGCGGGCACTAGAAGTTGATCTCCATAACGATGAAAGGAGACGGCTCCATGTCAAACCCGTAGCCCGTTAACGCCTTCTCGACCCCGGTGAGATGGTCTGGGTAGAGACAATGAATCGTGTTTACACCCCTCGCGGCTGCCTCGGATTTCGCGAATCCCAGGCAAGTCTCAGCGTCTCCCTCAAAGAGGCCGATGTGAAGCTGGAACTCTTTCATGAACCTGGCTCCCATTACAACGACGTTTCCATCAGCGTCCCTGTAAACCATCCCGTTCTCGGTGAGCCACCTACAGAGCTCGGGGCTCCACTTGTAATAGGTCCTGTTCATCACCATCCAGCCACCCCATTTCTCACCCAGAGGCATCAAAAGATCGGTTGCCTCCCCAACGTCTGACAGTCTCACGAACCCGTGATCCGCCTCGAATGGTGCCGCCACCATCTTTGCGCCATGGAAGGTCTGTGCAAGTGATAATCCGTACCTCTTGGCGAGGCCCTCGCTGACCACGTTCTTGACACCGGTGTACATCCTCATGGCCTTGACTCCCTTCTCATCAGATAGCCTGAGCCAGTGCTCGTACAGTCGCTTACCAAGACCCAGCCCCTGCGCTTCGGGAACAACTCGCAGTGTCTCAAGCCAGGCGCTTCCGTCCGGCAGGATGCTGTACTTGCCGCACCCCATGATCTTGCCCTCGAGCTCCTCCACGCTCCAGTCACCGTCCTCGTCGTTTAGGAACATGTCCCATACATGGGGGACGTAGCTCAGGCTTGGTGTGCTCAAGCTCTCAACCCAGACAACGTCATCCAGGTCCTCGTCCCTCGCCTTTCGCAGCACTATATTTGGTTTATCAGACATGCCACTTGACTAGGCAGGTATAGTGATAAAAGTAGCGGCTTTTAGACCCAATTAATAACCAAATTGTTCAATATACATCGAGATTTTTTTATTTAGAAATACTCCACACATCAACCTGCCCCGGTTAACCCTTACCCTTTTTTCTCAGGTAAAGGGATGAGGCTCCAAGGGAGACAGCTATCGCAACCAACGGGAACCCGGGTATTCCCCCACTGCGCGCGCGTACTATGATGCGGGATAACCGGACAATCCCAGGGCTCCCTTGTCCCCGACCACATTGGACGAGTTGGTGAAGCCCTCACTTATCGATCTTCTTGAGCCCGTAGTAAATCTCAACGAGACCATCTTGGCTGAGCGATGTTTGATCGATTTAGGGGGAGCTATTTAACCCGTGGGCTTGGAGCCGTATGCCTGTATCGTGTACCAGGTGACCTTGAAGCCCCTGGGGCCTGACCTTTCCCTCATCTCCGAGATCACTTTATCGTCAAGTTTCACCCGGGTCTCCTCGGGAACAGATGCCCTCCAGTAAGCCGGGTAAGGGTTAGAAAACCAGAAAGCCTCAGGTTTAACGTTCATCACCCTGTGGTAACCGTAAACCAGGGGCTTCCTGAAACCCGCCTCCCATAGCAGCCCCTGAACAGCCTCAAGGTCAACGTGGAGCCTGACCACATCTTCAACAGCCTCATGGAACTCTCGAAGATGAGGGTCGTCCCCTGAGACCTCGAGGCATAAATCGATTAATTGGGCGAAGTGTTTTCCCCCTCCGAACAGGTGACCCACGCGACCGCCGGGTGCCATGACCCTGTGAATCTCCTTCAACGCCTTGAGCTTGTCAGTGAAGAACTGGAACGACATGTTGCTTATGGCCATGTTGAACACGTCATCTGGGTAGGGCAGCTTCTCAACGTCCCCCTCCCTGAAATCTATGTCGTACCCGATCTTTTCGGCGTTCTCAACGGCCTTCCTCACCATATCAGGTGACAGATCAACGCCGTGCACATCGCCTCGACCCAGGTAATCAGCCAGACTGAAAGTCGAGAGCCCGGTTCCACATGCGATGTCCAAGGCAACGGGGTTCTCAGGCACCTTCATCTCCCTGAGCAACATCCCGGTAAGAGATTCTATCCCCCACCTTGATACCCCGAACCGCTCGCTCACCTCCGCGTCATATGTCTCGGCGATCTGCCTGTAAGTCTCAAGAATCCTCTCCCTGACCCGGTCTGGCATGGATGAAAAACGGTGGTTCATCGAGTTAAGGTTAATGAAAAAAGGAGGGGTTTTACTCCCTGTAGAGCACCTTACCAGGCTTCTTCCCGGTGTGGCTCATCTCGTCGACGACGTGGACGCCGTTGACGATTACATGATGAATCCCCTCCGGGTAGACACATGGATTCAACGAGGTGGACATGTCCTTGACACGGTCGATATCCATTATCACCAGGTCGGCGTAGGAGCCAGCCTTAATGGCGCCCCTCTCCTTGAGCCCGAACTTCTTGGCCGGCAAACCAGTCACGTGGTGGACTGCCTGCTCGATACTCAGGACCTTCTCCTCCCTCACGATGTCCTCAAAGTAGGCCGCGAACCCGTTGAAGCTGTTCTGGCTGGGCTTGAACCAGGGAGCCGACTTTGCCTCCCACTCGATGTTGATGGCCAGGGTGTCGACACCGGCCATCATGGCGGGGTGCTTGTAGAACAGGCTCTTGACGGGGCTGGCGAAGCTCATGGCGTGGAGCTTGGTGTACGGGTCCTCCATGAGTATCTCGAACAGCGCGTCCAGGGGCTCTACGCCCAACTCTGACGCGACCTCGGACACCGTCTTCTCCAGGTAATCACCGTTCTTGCACTCCGCTATCTTCCTGCCCATGCTCCACCGGGGGTTGATGTTGGGGTTGAGACCGTACCACTTGCCAGACCAGATGGTTGCCTTGATCTCCTCACGGAAATCGTTCATCCTCAAAGCCTTGGCTAGCTGCTCACGGCTACCCGTGACCCTGACCCATGGTGTGAGAACCGCGGCGAGCCAGTTGTTCGCGTAGAGACCGTAACCGCCGGTGTTAGGGATGAGGTCAAAGGACACATCCAAGCCCTCCTCGATGGCCTCGTCGACGGCCTGGAGCGTTGCATTGGCCGCTGCCTCCGTCATAAGGTCGTTACCTCCCGGGTAGACATCGTAGAGCGGGCCAAGGTGGCTGATCTGGACGGCGGTCCCTGCCTGCCTGCCGACATCTATGGCCTCCAGTATTCCGTTGATCTTTGGCGGCGGGAACTCGCCCGGACGCCTCGCCTTCCTGAGGCCGGTCCTGAGACTGTGGCTCTGGTATATTCCATCGTACTCGGCGACTACCTTGTTGAGCTCGATGAGCTCCTCCTTGACTGCCCAGTAACCTGGGTCATAGTCCCTTCCAACGCTCATGCCCAGACAGCCGTCCTCCATGGCCTGCTTGAGGTGGGGCTTCATGGCCTCTATCTCGTTCTCCGTTGCCTTCCGCTCATAATTGAGCCCCATGACCATGACCCTGACGTTGCCGTGTCCCACCATCGGCACAAAGTTGGGGCTTATCCCGAAGGACTCGACCTTGGCGCAGAACTCACCCATGGTCTTCCAGTCCACCTCCCAGCCCACCTGCTCCTTGTGGTGGACGTTGAACTCATCCTTCTTAATGTACCCCGATGGGTAATACATGGCAGGGTAAAGTTCCCGGAACAGGTCGTACAGCATCATTCCACCGCGGACATACTCGCCGTATGGACCTGGGCTTCCGCCGCACTGGCCACCGATGAAAGTGGTGATCCCCTGCCTCAGGAACCCCTCGGCCTCGGGGTAGTAGAGGATGCTGATATCGCCATGGTTGTGAACATCGATGAAGCCGGGGCTCACAATCCTGTCCCTGGCGTCTATCTTTTTCCCCGCGGTTCCCAAGTCTTCCCCCACGGCGGCGATCCTGTCACCATATAAAGCCACCTCGCCCTTGAACGGCTTCCCTCCGGTACCGTCGACGATGGTGGCGTTCTTGATTATGACATCGTAATCATCTGACATGGACAATGTATTGTTCCATCGAGAACTTAACGTTTAGTCCGTTGGTTTAAATCGGCTGCATGGAATATCAGCCCATGAAGGTCGTTCTTCTAGGCACGGGGGGACCGAGGCCTGACCCCAACAGGATGGGACCATCCACGCTTGTCTCCATCGGGGAAGACAACATCATCGTTGACGCGGGGAGGGGCGTCGCCACACGACTAGTCCAGGCGGGTGTCCCCATCACTGATTACGGGTACGTCTTCATCACTCACCTCCACTTCGACCACACCGGCGGGTTAGGGGACCTCCTCTTCGCTGCCTGGAACAAGGCCAGGAACAAGACTATACACGTCTACGGCCCCAGGGGCACGAGGAAGATGGTCAATCACCTCTTCGAGGCGTACGAGCGGGACATATGGTACAGGATGTCGGAGACCGAGCTGACTGTGGAGAAACTCATCGATATCAGGGACATGGTCGTGGTCCACGATGTGGAGCCCGGGATGATATATCAGGGGGACGACTGGATGGTCTCAGCGGAATACGTGGAGCACGGACACGGCCTGGGCTTGAGCAGGGAGGACTGGCCCTGCCTCGCGTACAGGATAAGTGAGGGAGAGAGCAGTGTGGTAATTAGCGGCGACGCGGTATACTCCAAGAGGCTTACACGGTTCTCCAAGGACGCCGATGTCCTCGTCATGTGCTGCTACTTCGCGGGGGAGGAGGTCAAGGACCATGACACGAGGCTTATCGCAGAGCGTGTACTGATGAGCTCCCTTGATGCTGGGAGGATCGCCGCCGAGGCAAACGTCGGAAAGATGGCCCTTGTGCACATCAGGGAGAAGCCCCAGAGGCTCCTGGACGCCATGGTTGAGGAGATCGGTAAGGATTACGATGGGGAGGTCATCATCGGCGAGGACCTCCTTGAGATAATGTGCTAGACCCGTTTTATCGAGACTATCTCGATGGGCGGGGTGAGCCTCTGTCCCTCGCATGGCTCCACCTGGATGGCGCGAACCACGTCCATTCCCTCTATCACCTGGCCGAAGGCCGCGAACCCCTGCCTGTCGGGGTTCCTTGTGCCCTGGTAATCAAGCTCCGGCTGGTCGCCGATGCAGAAATAGAAACTGCTCTTGGCCGAGTTTGGCTTGAACCTGCCCATGCTGATGGCCCCGTCAATGTGCTTTAACCCTGTGAGGCTTGTTCGCTCCAGCTTGATGGGTTCATACTCCTTGTCCTTAGGCACCTGTCCGCCCTGAATAACCTCGATCTTGACCGGTGAGTCCGGCTGGTTGTCCATGGTAACGGTTCTGAAGAAGGATGTGCCGTCGTAGAGGCCGTCATCCATGTACATCAGGAAGTTCCCACTAGTGATGGGTGTCTTCTCCTCATATATCTCCACCTTGATGTCTCCCATGGTGGTTTTGATTAATACAACTGGGTTAGAACTCAAATCAATCCAAGTAAAAACGGATTAGGTTGTATATGAAAAGAAGGGTTAATGCCTTCGTCGGCGCTGGCCACGCTGTCCACGTGATCCGCCTGATCCACGGTACCCACCGGATCCATATGATCCGCCTGATGATCGCCTCTTTGACTTCAGACATGGCAGGCAGTAAACTGGGCGCTCGTCCTTTGGCTTGAAGGGCAACGTGAACTCGGTCTTGCATTTCCTGCAGATGGCCTTGTACCTTTTTGGAGGACCAGTCTGAACCTCGACGCTTGTCTTTAGCTCGGTGATGTTCAAGTTGGTCCGGGCCTTGATGTCATCAAATGCACTCTCCTCGCCGTGGGCGACGAAAAGGATAGATGTTCCCTCGGCCTCCATCCTAGCTGTCCTACCAATCCTGTGGAAGTATGAAGTCGTCTCCATGGGCATATTGTAGTTAACGATGTGAGTGATACCGCCAATGTCGAGTCCCCTCGCCGCAATGTCTGTCGCTGCTAAAAAGTCCACTTTGTCTTTCCTGAAGTTCCGGGTTACCTTGTCCCTCTGAGCCTGAGTAAGGTCTCCGTGGAGCGCACCGGCGTTATAACCGTTATTCTTCAGTTGTTTTGATAGCCTGTAAGCGCCTCTCTTGGTCCTTGTGAATATAATGGCCTTTCTGATTCTTTGTTTTTCTATAAGCTCTTTAAGAATCGAGAAACGACTTGAATTATCCACCCTTATGAACTTTTGATCAATCTGCTCAAGGGTAATCTCGTCCTTGCTAACCAGGATCTTCTCAGGCTTGATCATATACTTGTTGCATATCTTCCAGATGTTGCGGTCCATGGTCGCCGAGAACAGGCTCATCTGCTTTTTCTCAGGAGTCTTATCCAGGATCTTGTTGATATCCTTAACAAAACCCATATCAAGCATCCTGTCAGCCTCGTCCAAGACAACCATCTTGACTGCCCTAAGCCTCAGAGTGCCTCTTTGAATGTGGTCGATGACTCTCCCGGGAGTGCCTACAACTATGTGGACACCCCGCTTCAGCTGGTTAATCTGTTTGTTGATCTTCTGGCCCCCGTATATGGGGCAGATCTTGACTCCAGTGTATCTACTGAGCCTCATTAGGTGATCAGCGATCTGGATAGCCAGTTCACGTGTGGGTGCCAATATCAGCCCCTGAACGCTGTTATCGCTGAGGTCTACGCCCTCGATCATTGGAATGCCGAAAGCCGCTGTCTTGCCAGTCCCCGTCTGGGCCTGACCTATCACGTCCCTGCCTTCAAGGAGGGGCATGATTGATTCAGCCTGAATAGGGGATGGTGTCTTGAAACCCAGAGCCTTGATGCCCTTTAGGACATCCCTGCTAAGGGGTAGATCGTTGAAATTCTGTATCTGCATACGCTTTTGCTCTTATCACTAAACTACGCATGCGGTTGCCTTGTAAGCGTCTCCATACATGAATATGTTCGACGTGATAGCCCCTCAATCAAGGAGGTGGCATTTAAAGGTATCATAAAAGATTAAACAAAAAAATATTTACTGGAGCCCCGTTAGACGGGAATCCGGCAACTATGACGGAGGTAACTAGTACCTGCGTGGTGGCCTGTGCTTCTTGAAGCATTCCTGACAGTAGACTGGCCTGCCTTCCGTTGGTTTGAACGGAACCTCGGCTTCTTGTCCACAGTCGCTGCATGTGATCTTGGTCATCTCTCGTGGACCACGGTCGTAGCTGCGCCTCTCTCTATAACCCATTACTTTCACTCCTATTACGTGTCTTGATAAATAGAATACACGCCGAAACGATACTCCAGATATCTGTGTCAAGGGAACAAGCCCAGCTATTAAATCTATGCGTATTCTAGGACACGAATTTCTTGAATAGGTTGAAATATCGAGATTCAGCAGGTAGGTCATGGCTGGTGACGTTGAGAAGGACATCAAGGTCTTGGAGCAGTTCATCCAAGTATACTGCGATACAAAACACAATGAAGCCGAAAAAAGCGAAAAAGACGGGCTAAATCTCTGCCCCGAGTGCCACGAGACCATGGATTACTCTAGGAAGCGAAGGGAATTATGCCCCCTGGACCCGAAACCCGCTTGTAAGAACTGCGAGGTCCACTGCCACAAGCCAGATCAGAGGCAGAAGATCAGGGAAGTCATGAGGCACTCAGGGATGCACCTCATCAAGAGGGGCAGGATAGACATGCTACTCCACTACCTCTTCTAAGTCCCTCTCAGGTTCCTTGATGTAGAGCCAGGTCAGTATGAAGCAAGGGATGTTCACCGCCATGAAGATGTACACTGGCAGCGTGTGGCTCACATAGTCATAGATTAGTCCACCCAGGATACTCCCGCCCGCAACAGCGAGGAGACTGAAAAAGCCCTTGCTACCCATCACCCTTCCACGTTTGTCCTCCGGGGTCAGATCTGCCCACAGAGCCTGAATCGACGTGTTGAAGATAATATTGATCAAACCGATAATCGGGGTAATCATGATGAGCCTCGTGAAAGTGGCGTTCAACAGCACTGGGACGGCGACAGCGGTAAGCGCATACCCGAATAGAAGCGGTCTGACCCTACCGAACCTGTCGACGACCTTCCCCGCTGGAATAGCCAGCAATATCATAACGCCCCCAATGATTGCACCCAGATAGGAGAGCTGCACCTCTGTTATGCCCAGATCGTTTACGATGTACAGAGCCATGATTGTGTTGAACATGATGTTGGGTACAATGAAGAGCAACTGAACGGATAATAGAGTTGATAAGACTCTGGGAACTTCCCTCCACACACCTATCCCCTCCGCGAAACCCTTTGCGTTCCCGAGGCTTCCCAGAACATCCTTGGTCGTGACCTCGGGTTTGTCGCTGTCCTCCTTGAGCCTCCAACGCATCAGGGAAGCGGCTAGGAAGGCGAGAGAGACCAGAAGGAAAGCAATGCGGGATGTCCCGATGATCCCGTATCTTGTGAATAGAAATCCTGCAATCAATGGAGATGGAGTCGTCGATACCTTTGTGATGAGGTTGATTAGGCTGTACCCCGTGCCACGCTTGTCCTTAGGGAGGGACTCCATGATTATGCTCTCGAACCCAGGAGTGTATATCCAACAGAAACTGGTGAATATAGCCCCTAGGAGAATAAAGTGCCAGGATGGAGCGAAGGCATAGAAGAGGTATGAGGCAGATGCGAGGAGGGTCATGACTATGATGAGTCTCTTACGCCTGAACTTGTCAGCCAGGTACCCGCCCGGTATCTTGACTATCGCCTCAGTGATGACAGCGGCGGCACCGATAAACCCGAGGATAGTGGCGGTCCCGCCTAGCTCCGTCACGTATAACGGGTAAAAAGTGTAAGCCATCTCCCGTGAAAAGTCCACTATGAGCCAGCCAACAATAATTATCAGGAAGTTTCCGCGTATGAAACCGAAATCGCTGAGGAGCCCGCGGGGTTTGTCCTCACCAATACCCATATCGTTAGCGATATGTCTTGGTTTATAACCATTACTAACAACTTGAGACCATATCACGTTTCCTGTAATTTTTTTCTGCTAATGCATGGTACGTGCAACAAGACTATAAGCCACTGTTCCCAGACATGAACGCTATGTTCACCATGCTCGATGTGGGAAACTTCTTCCTCTTCATCTCCGGGTTCCTGATGATATACACCGCTTACCAGGATAGAGACGTTCTTTCGGGGTATAACTTGATGGGGAGCCTTATGCTGGCCATCGGCATCACCTTCGTCATAGTCTTCTACATCCAGCAGGAGTTCTGGGTGAGCACGTTCCTGACGCTGCCCAACTACTTTTACTGGATCGTGGTAGTGGTGGCCCTACTCAGGAATAAGAGAAAATAACCACTGGGAGCAACTCCTTTTTTCATTTGGTTTAAATGCAAGCCTCCATCCGTATGCAGGATTGGGTGGATAACATGGAGAACAGCATGCGTGAATACTACCTCATGGTCTTAGGCGGGACACTGACGATGTTCGCTGGAGGCTTTATCTGGCCCATCTTTGCGCCCTTTGTCAGAACCGAGTTCACCGCATCGCTCCAGCAAGTCGGATTCGCCGTATCAGGTTACTTCCTCCTGAGGATGATGGTCGAGTTCCCCATCGGCGTCCTAAGCGACAGGATGGGACCAAGGCTCCCTCTCATAGGAGGAAGGGTGCTCGCAGTCATCGGGGCCTTCATCTGCTATAAGACCACTAACATCTGGATGCTCATCGTAGCCAGAATGATCTGGGGGATGGGCGACGCCAGCTTCTTCTGCATCGGCATGAGCTACGTGAGCCGTCTGTTCCCCGCGGAGAAGAGAGGGAGGGCTATGGGAATCTTCCAAGCGGTGGAGATGGTGGGCAGCTTCATGGGACAGACTATCGGTGGCTACGCGGCGGCGGAGTACGGTCCACGTTTCAACTTCCTCCTCACGTCCATAGTGGCAGTCATCGCACTGGTATCGGTAACCATGATTAAGGGAAACGGCAGCGCAGTCCAGATAAGCCAGAAGAAGGTGAGCTTCATCCCAACAAAGGAGGAGATGAGGAAGGTTCTAAACAGGACGGTCCTCGTGGCCTGCATAATCAACCTGGTTAGCATGATGATAAACAGCGGCCTTCTAGGCACCATACTCCCCATATACGCAACTGAGGACCTGGGACTACCGCTGACAAAGTACGCGTTCCTGGTTTCGGCCAGCACCGTCGGCAGCATCTCGGGCAACCTCATCGGTGGTTATCTCAGCGATAAGATGGGCAGGAAAAAGATTCTTCTCGCCGGCTTCGCGGTTGGCGCGCTATCGATATTCGGTTTAACGGTCTCCCAATCGTTCATCCCCCTAATGGTAATGATGTTCCTTAAGGGAATATTCTGGGGAATCGTCTACGGCGTAGTCCCGGCGTACATAGCGGACGCGGTGCCTGACGAGGTCAGGGGGATCGGCATCGGCACCTTCAGAACATTCATGGACCTGGGCGGGCTGGTGGGTCCCATGGTCATGACCTCAATAGTCGCCGGCTTCGGTGGGTCTCAGGGTTACGTGTACAGCTTTTACTTTGGCGTCGCCTCGATAATCGGGCTCATCGGCCTGACCTGGACCCTAGAGGACACAGCTGGTAACGTTGTAGTCGTTCATTAACCCGAGAACAACCTACGTTAAAACGAAATTGGTGCTCTGTGTTTGAGTACATATGACCTTGGAAACAAATATAATACTAGAGAAGCAGGAATAAAGCCCAGCAAAAATCCAGAGTAAACATCCAAAGGGCGGGGTTCACAAGCTTGATGTTGGAAAAGATAATGCGGACTCACCTCGCGCTCTCTTTTACTAATTTTACTAGTCACCAAGTCGCAAATTATAATTAGGGTGTTTAGAATAATGACAGTCTAAGTGTTGCGCTTTGGCTGAGTTATTACTAAAGGTACTAGGAAAAGAAAAACTGCCCAGTTTCTTCGACGCGCTTAAAGACACTGGCACAGTTTTTGCTCCTGTCAAACAGGGCGAGAAAACCCATTCTTTCCAGAAAGTGGATTCCTTGGACACGGTTGAGCTGGAATACACCCGCACCATGATCCCACCGAAGAAGCTATTCATCGCCCCAGAGGAAACCATCTTCACATTCGATAAAGAAAAGGAAGCATACATTGAGCCGGAGGAATCATCCGAAAGACTCGTATTGTTCGGCGTTCATTCATGCGATATACATGCACTGAACCTGCTTGCACGTGTGTTCCTTGAAGAGTTCACGGACACCCTTTACTCCGAAAGGAGGGAACGAACGGTGATTGTGGGGCTTAGCTGTATTCCGGATGATTTCTGCTTCTGTAAATCTACAGGGACTAGCTTTGCATCCGACGGTTTCGAGCTTTTCCTCCATGATATCGGGGACCGGTACATCGTCAGGGTGGGATCTTCCAAAGGATATCAGATAATCAATGAAAATCCTGAACTGTTTTTGGACGCGGGGGACGAGGACATCAAGCAATTCAAGGTCGCAGAGAATGAGAGAATGAACTCTTTTAATCAGTCCCTTGAGATGACTGGTCTTCAGGACATGCTTGACATATCCTATACTGACCCAGTCTGGAAGGAGTATGGCGACCGATGCCTTGGATGTGGTTCATGCACTATGGTATGCCCCCGGTGCAGGTGCTATGATGTTCAGGACTATATTGACCTAAACCTCACCACCGGTGAGAGGGTTAGACGTTGGTACAGCTGTATGCTACAAGACCACGGGCTGGTTGCTGGTGGCCACAACTTCAGGCCCAGCGCCTATGAGAGGATACGGAATCGTTTCAACTGTAAAGGCAGTATGAGAGAGAACATGCCTAATTGTGTCGGGTGTGGGCGATGCTCCGTTTACTGCCCCGCTGATATCGACTTCCTTGAAGTAATGAAAAAAGTTAGAGGTGAGCTGCAATGATCGAAACAAACCCATTGACGCCAGTAAAAGCTAGGATCGAGGAAATCAAGGAGATGACAGACATTGAGAAACTCATTACAATACAGTTCCATGACTCTGCTGACCAGAAGAAATTCAAGTACATACCGGGGCAATTCATCAAACTTGGTGTAATGGGGGTCGGGGAGGCACCCATATCGATATGCACTGCACAAACTAAGGACCCAGGTATTGAACTCTGTATCAGGAACGCAGGCCGAGTGACCAATGCAGTTCACAACCTTGACGTAGGTGACACCATTTGGGTCAGAGGACCCTATGGGAATGGCTTCCCAATGGAGGATTTCTCGGGGAAGAATCTCCTGCTTGTCGCAGGTGGACTAGGAGTGGCCCCCATCAGAGGGGTGCTGCAGTATGCACTCAACAACAGGGAGAGGTTTGGGGAGATCAGCCTACTATATGGCATCAGGAGCTACGACCTAATGCTCTACAGGGATGAGATATTGCACTATTTCCGGAAAGGTGACCGTATGGGGGTCAAGGTTTACCTCAGCTACGAGGACAAGGAAGACCAAGTCTGCATTGGGCTTGAGTCAGAGAGGGATGACAGATGCACACAGGGACTAGTCACTAAACTGTTCAGCATGCTCGACTCACAGAACAGCAACACAGTTGCGATTCTCGGTGGCCCCCCTATCATGTACAAGTTTACCGTGATGGAGCTTGAGAAGCTGGGCTTTACACCAGAGCAGATATACATGACCCTTGAGCGTCGGATGAGATGCGGGATCGGTCAATGCGGCCACTGCATCGTCGGCACTGGAAAATCAATCAAGTACGTATGCAAGGACGGCCCGGTTTTCACGCAGTGGGACGCCATGAACACGAAGGGGATGATCTAAGATGACTAAACCAAGATTAGGAATATTCAGCCTCACCGGTTGCGCGGGGGACCAACTGCAGATACTCAACATGGAGGACGAGTTACTTGATCTAGTTAGTAGGTTCGTGATTGTTGACTTCCAAGAAGGAAGCAGCTACAAGGAGCCGGGGAAAGTTGACATCGCCTTCGTCGAGGGGTCTGTGTCAACGGAGCACGACCTCAAGAAGCTGAAGGAGATCAGAGAACGTTCCAATTTCATCATCGCATTCGGGAACTGCGCCATCGAGGGATGCGTTCAGGCCATGAGGAACGATCAGACAACCCTGGAGGAGAAGCTCGCGGACGTCTACGGGGTGGAGTCAGGTTTCTTCGATGCGCTTCCATCGAAGCCCATCGGCGAGTACGTCAAGGTGGACCTCCAGATACCTGGATGCCCCGTTGAGAAGACGGAGATTCTCAGGTCGGTCACATCTCTGCTTCACGGGGACATTCCGCAGATGTTCACATACCCAGTCTGCGTGGAGTGCAAGATCAATGAGTTCCCATGCGTGATCACAGAGGAAGGAAAGCCCTGCCTTGGGCCAATCATTAGAGCCGGTTGTGATGCGAGGTGCCCAGGACTGGGTCTCGACTGTATCGGATGCAGGGGTCCCGTTGAGGGCTCGGAGACTTTCGCAGCTGAATACAAGATGTTACTTGACTTGGGGTATACTGAGGCGGATATCATGAATCGGTTGAGGGTCTTTGGCGGTGAGCTCGCTGCCGGATTCCTTGGAGGTGACGACGATGAGTAAGATAATTAAGATAGACGAGTTGACCCGGGTTGAGGGCCACGGTGGTATCGAGGTTATACTGGAGGGCAATAAGGTGAAGGACGTAAAGTTCAACGTCTTCGAGGGCCCCAGGTTCTTCGAGCATCTCATCAAGACCATGCAGTACGATAAAATTCCGGACGTAACTAGACGGATCTGCGCCATCTGCACGGCTAGCCACAGCTTGGCTAGCATAGGAGCCATAGAGAACGCCTTCCAAGTGAAATCCTCGCCCCAGACCTATAAACTAAGGGACCTTCTGATCCACGGAGAAGCTATAGAGAGTCACGCGTTACACGTGTTCATGCTAGCTTTGCCCGATTTCCTCGGGTTCCCAGACGCCATTCACATGAGCACTAAGCACCTTGACGCAGTCAAGGCAGCCCTTGAACTCAAGAAGACGGGGAACATGATCCACACCGCGCTGAGCGGCAGAGATGTCCATGGCATGAACGAACGTGTGGGCGGATTCTCCAAGGTTCCATCAAGTGAGGCGCTACTGGAGATCAGGGAGCAACTTGTAAGGGTGCAACCCACCACGGTTCTTGCCGTCAGTATTCTGAGCGGTTTCGCTCTCCCAGAGTATAACATGTCTGACAACGTACTGCTGGCACTAGACTCGGGTGACGAGTTCGGTTACCTGGGGGATCATATCTTTACCTCTGACAATGAGCGTATCCCAGAGACTGAGTACGAGAAGCTGACCAACGAGTCGGTTGTTCGCCACTCCTACGCAAAGTTCTCATCCTACAAGGGCAAGCCATTCATGGTAGGGGCTCTCCCAAGGCTATACTTCAACCATGGGAAACTCAGGGGCACGGCTGCGGAACTATACAAGGAGCACAAGGAGTTGTTGGACATCAGGAACACTATTAGCAACAATATAGCCCAGGCCATTGAGCTCGTGCACGATGTGGAGTACAGTGTTAAGGTCATTGACTCCTTACTGGAGTCGGGTCTAGAGAACGAGGGCTTGGTCGACTTTGAGGTCTATGAGTCGAGAGGAATCAACGCGGTGGAGGCTCCCAGGGGTCTCCTGTACCACGATTACACTTTCAACGACGAGGGGCGGATAACAAAATCTAACATCATCACCCCGACGGCCCAGAACGCCTTCAACATCGAGAAGGACACAAGGGTCATCGCTAGCAACCTAGCTGACAAGCCTGTGGACGAGGTGAAGCAGGCCATCGAGATCATGGTGAGGGCTTACGATCCTTGCATCTCATGCAGCGTCCACGTCGCCCAGTTGAAGTGAGGGCTATCAACCCCCATCCTATATTTTTTTTAAATTTTTTTCATGTCACCGACAATTGGGTATGAGCCTCGGTGAGATCAGGGAGGTCGAGGAGATAGATTTCAAGCTGATTCTAGCCAAAGGATAGCCATTCACGCATTGGGGTCTGGTTCAATGGAGCCCACCATCATGCATGTAATTGTGCATGCCTCTTGTCGAGTTCAATGTCAAAATCGTGACCCTCGCCAGATATGGGGTCGCGCGCGTGTCCGAAAAATGAAGTAATTTCATTAACGGTTTACTTTCATTGTATTGTTCTCATCCATATACCTGTAAAGTGTATATTGAATTTCCCGATTTATTGCCAAGGCTCAGTGCGCGCGCGTCTATTACTGACAGAGCACGCGGGCGTGGCATTTCCTTTATTGCGACCTAGTTATTATCAATATATGTAATCTATTTTTTAACTACTGAATTACCGCTCATAATCGATTATAAGGAGTTCCACCTCCAGCACAGTGATTAGATTGGCATCACAGGGCCCAAAGATATTAGTAGTAGCATTGGTCGCAGTGGCGATGACCGTAGTCAGTCTATCGGTTTCAGGTATTCTACAGTCCACAGAGAGACTTGGTAGCTCAGGGATTATTATAGAGTCAGCGCCCGCACCTATGCCGTTTGTACCATCGGCCCCGTCCCCGCCTCCACCGGAGCCTGATGTGGAAATAGACGTGTATGAGGACTTGGCATGCACAACGGTCCAATCTGCGATAGATTGGGGTGAGATAGAAGCTGGGGCTTCGTCAAGCGTCACTATATATATTAAAAACAACGGTGACACAGACATCCTTTTGGGCTTGGACTCGGAGAATTGGACGTCAGAGAACATTAATAACTATACGACGCTATCATGGGACGATTACGGCACAGCCCTGACCCCAGGAGAGGTACGTGGAGTAACACTAACCCTCGAAGTAGACTCAGACTGCCCATCCATGAACAACTTCGGCTTCGACGTCGTAATAATCGGTTCATAACCTCTTATACTTATACAAAACCTGACGAGACAATTAGACATTGGTAAAGAGTTTAGGTGAATAAAAGGTCAAATAGAAACGCAAGTGGCTAGAATATATTAAAAGTTATGAGCGCGGGTGAAGGGGCAAATACATTAAACCAATGTGGAGAGGAAAGTGACCGTTCTATGCTTGGAAAGGCTCGGCCTATGGACAGATTACTATTTGCCCCCCCAAGTGTATAAAACATCGTAGTATGTTCCCACGGCTTGTACGATTAAACGATAAATTATAGGACTACGCGCGCGAACGAGATAATGATCTATCTCCATTGTGTTTATAGTAAAAAACAAGAAAAGATCCAGTTTATGGCGCGTTTATCTAAAGTATAAGTTGTTTTTCTTTCTACTTGCCAGCACAAGGGCAAGTGCCATAACTGCAATTGAAGAAAATGTACCAAGTGGGAACTCCGGTGCATGGAATGTTGGAGGGTTCTCTGTTCCTATGACTTCTATATTCTCAGTGTTGTCTTCTCTATAGAACCACCAATCATCACGATTATTTGGATAGTAATTAGATAGGGCAACATCTGAAGCCTTACTCATGACCCATAATGGAAAACCCTCAGGGATATCCGCATAATCACCAAGAATCTCTTTCATTATCTTGATTTCATAGCTAGGCTTTCCACTTGTCTCACCTTTCACAACTTCGACGCCAGATGGTAATCCTATTCTTTTACCTCCCCACCATGATGTTCTTGAAGAGTCTCCTGGATGGAAAGATATGTCTCCGTCTTTCGTGATTCTTATTATATAATCACTAGCTTCCGCTCTAAATGCAAATCTAATATTTGCATCATCAACATTGTCTATATCTAGCACAATTCCTAGATAGACATTATCTTCATCAAATGTATAATATACACTATATGAAGGATATCCAGGGTCTTCAAACCAATCCACCCAAACTGCTTCAGAAATTTCACCATCAAGAGTGATGTTTTCTGCTCTTATCGAGGGAATGACACACAGCGATGTCATTAAGACAATTAGAACTGCCAAGCATAGTTTTTTTACACGTTTATTTTTCATATGGATCACTCATATGGATTAGTGACTCACATCATAAGGATATAATAGTATTTAGGTTACGTTGTTGAAGTTGAGATATAGCAGGTGTTAAACAAATATCACCTATTTGTTACACTAGGAAAATATTTTATTAAATATATAAAAACTAAATAATATTCTTATACTAATTGAATTATCCTCGTAACATGAGAGTAACTAGTTTAGAGCACATTATTAAATTCATTTAATTTCATCAATATAATCCTTTTAATATATTTAGTATAATAACCTTCAATAATTTACTATGTTTTAACAGGTTTACGCCAGTGTAATACTAAAATACAGCCTAAATCAACCGCACAACCAGAAAAACCAACAACCAGGCCCGCCACACGCACTTATCTTTTTCAGGATAGAGTCGCATTATTTTAGATAAATAGAGATTATATTAGAATAATGATATATTCCAAACACCTATCAATATTCTGAAAAAACCGGAGATAAATGGGAAAAAGAACATAAAATTATGTTTTTTTTCCAGAAATATTCGGTATGATTGATAGGTTGTACAAATAAATAGGATACATAATAAAAGATCGACATACCCCCAGAGCCCAATTTCCATTAAAGTTCTTGCGAAAAAATTTGCTTCATATAAATTGTGGTTGTTAATTCCAAGATTCGTCGTCAGGTGATCTAACGAAAGACCTAAGACTAGAACCAGATACGAACCCAACTCTATTTTTTCAATACGAGTCATAGATTTCTAATCTACCACTGAAAAAAGAGAATTAATTGTAACTGTCGTTATAGATAGTGATCATTTATTATACAAATGTATTACATTAAGCAAATTCTCAACCACATGACTTTTTATTAACATAAATATGTTTATTATTGGAAGAGAATACAGCCATATTACGTAAAATAGGAAACATAGAATGTGTGTGGATTTGTTAAATCAACCGTGAAAAAAGTGTTGATCTAATATATTTACGTTAATAAACAGAGCGCACGATAATGTTTACACAAATAGTCACGTTTTGATTAACAGTTTGTTAACTGCAGTTTATCGGGCATAGATAATAGAAATTTCATCTTTTATTCATTTATGAAGAAACGGTTAAAATGCCTTGATGATACAATAGCTGAAATAGAGAAAGAAATAGAGAAAAACTCCGATCGGTTTCTTATATCTACACTTGAACGTCTTAAACTATACAGGGATTACAATGTAGATAGTCTAATTGATAAGGTTGGAATAGTTCAAGGAGAGAGTAAAAAGCAACTAAACTACGGATTCAGAGGGTACGGAGTACCATAAACAAAGCCGAGTACACAGATCTGAAAATACTAGACGGATAAATTTACAATATTAATTATTCACGGTTTTTACATGCGCGCGAAGCAGCGCGTGATGAATTAGCCTCAGATGCACCGTTTCGAGATAAATTTCGTGAGATAATATGAATTATTGATCGCGCATAATGAAACTTGGTTCCATATTTACAATCCATAATTGTTCTTAAGGAGGTAATATCTGTTAACTGAGTGTAATCTGATGGGACGTTCACATGGTACTCCGAAAAGCGTGTTATTAGCTACAAGAGTTACTCCTGGAATAAATGAGAAGGTAAAACAGGTGGCTTTTAGAGAGGGTTTGTACGTCTCGGAGTGGATCAGGCAATTAATTATTTCCGAACTTAAGAATCAGGATATGCTAGGAAGGCCTTTACAAGCACCACAAAACAGCTTCTCATTATTACAGGAAAAGGATGTCTGAGTTCTCTTCAATAAACTTGGCTTTTTTCTTCTTATTTTTTTCAATAGAAATTGTAAAGGGTTTCGTTGATCTTTTCATTCAGTTCCATAAAGAGATCTTTAGAAGTTTATCAATTTGCTTTTGGAGTTATGTGTACGACACTATCTTTACGGGATACGCCGACTGCTATCCTAAAAGAAGGGCCAGTTTTTTATAACAACACGCAATCGCATGCATCAAAGTTTAATATATAATACTCTATAATTAAGAACATGCGAACAAAGATTAAGAACACAACTGACGAGCCTAAAACTATCTACATAGTAACTCGAGAAAAAGTTACCTTAGAGCCCGGAGAAGAAATAGAATTCGACGGCGATCTTGAACTAGGTCAACAATAACCCCATTATTTCTACTTGAATATATTGAACCGAAATCCTCTTTATATAAAAAGACAACCCTTCATATGGTATAATGAGTTTATGTGAGTTCTGTAATAAAGAAGTAAAGTATAATTTTATCTGCCAACAATGTGGGAATCGCTTCTGTAATGAACATCGTAAACCAGAAGATCATGATTGCCAAAAAACTTTGATCCCTCGTGAATACTCCGCAGAGAAAAAAGTGTCTCCACCGATTCTTGACTCCAGTAACATTGATCAGGTGCCAAAAAAGGCGGCAGAGGAATACTATAATTTAGAAGAGATCATTTTCGCAGAAAAACACAGTCTAGCTCCCAAAAGTTCTGGCGTAAGAGTGAAATCTCTAGTTGCACAACTAGATACCATCAAAATACCCTTAGCAGTCTTGATAATAGTGTCTCTCCTCTCAGGGGCGCTTATGGGAATACTCATTTATCCAAACAGTGACACAGAGAACCTCCAGCAAAGATACGATACATTATCCGAATATTATACCGAGCTACAAAATGTAACCCAGACCCTTCAAACCTATTACGATAATTTAACGAGACAGCATGCAGAGGTTAGGGAGGAATACACATTGTTAAACTCGCTATATTCTGACCTTATGGAGAGCAACTCTGAGTTAATGAAAGAATTCAATGACATCATAAATTACCAGAAAAACATTCAACTAGTATCAAGGCAGACCATCACTATTCTTCCAAAGCAAAACCACTCTATGACATACGAGATCCCATTCTCTGGGTATATGACATTAAACTATACTGCAGATGGTGAAACCTATGTATGGGTGGGGAGTACAACTATTGAGCCCTCATTCTATTCTAGAAACCCGCAGTTCCCATACACCGCATCTGACCATAACTTCACTGTACCAGTGCAGCCTAACATCCTGGTATATTTCGCCAACCCAGATGAGTTCGATTCTATAGAAATCACTTTCTGGATTTCATTCACTTATTAATAGACTGAATACTAGTATCACCATTCCATTTATGCTAAAAGCGACGCAGTGCAGATTAAAAATGAAATATAAATTGAGTCAAAATGAAAACACGCATGATGACGAAATAGCCATGTTACTAAAGGATACTGATATAATATTTAGAATAGGAAAACCAAACAATTCTGTGTCTGAAAAACTACAGTTATTGATTTTAAAACTTTTAATTATTCTGTGGGAGCAGGATGGTGACGAAGACCTTGAGGTCATGGAGGAGAAATTACAGATCATTGATGATGTCCGCCATGAACTAGCATTCCTGAGGGCAAAATATTTCAAGGAAATATTTAACTGGAAAATGGGTACAGTATTCTAAATACTTAGAAATACTCCCAGATGCATTTTATTGAAAAAAGATGTAATGTTTGTGCGTACACGTGTATATTTTTCTCGAGAGAGTTAGATATTGAAAATGAGAAAATTAACGTGTGCGGGTATTTACTAACTAATACCCAAGTACGGAGTAATACAGTGTAACTCCGATAATATTAATACCCGTTCAGAGACAGAATATCTGCCTACAAGGGCACGGTGAAACAAATGGAACAAAGAAACATTGTATACATAGGACGAAAACCCGTGATGGCCTATTGCCTGGCCGTCATGACCGCGCTGAAAGACAACAAATCCGAGGTTACGCTCATGGCAAGAGGAAGGGCCATCAGCAAGGCCGTCGACGTCGCAGAGGTGGTCCGCAACAAGTTCATAAGCGACCTGACCGTAAGTGACATCACCATCGGCACTGAGCAGATGGAAACAGAGGAAGGCGGCACTAGGAATATTAGCAACATAGCTATCAGCATGGCGAAGGAATAGACCTCACCAACACCCTTCTTTTCAACAAGATCACACCATCTAGTCCCATAATTGCCCCGGCGACGGGAAACACAGGTACCAAACCCAATGCCCTCAAAAAAGGGATATAGAGACACTCTTCTGGATTGACCCTTTACTCAAATTTCCATATTCTCAATTGTCCATTAGGATAGCTTCCCCCCAGGTTTTGTAAGTATTTTTCGACATTCTTTGAGTAATATGTCCATGTTTCTCCTTGAGCCAATTCAACAAAGTGAATTTTGATTTCCGATATTTAGCTTAGGATTTGAAGATGATCAAGGAAGTTTACGTAATCTTTGTCAGATTTCATGTTTGGAGGGGTTTTTTCTTTCCCAGCGCCCTATTAAGATTAAGGGATCTAGTATGACTTAATTAGATACGCGTTTTTTTGAGCCTGAGGTGAGTTTCACTGTTTTTTAATATTCTCCTTTATTTATTACCGTGGGTCCATTTTATTTTCTTCTGCAACTTTGAAAAAATCTTCAATTATTTTACTATACAAATCAGGATAATCCAACACCTCAAGATTACTTATTATTATTATGTTTCCCTCTTTTACATGGATCTCAAGAATATCTCCTTCACATAATCCAGTTCCCAAAACAGCAGAACCTGGAATAATAATCCCAAAATTATTTCCAATTTTTTTAATTCTGGTTTCGAGTTTCATTGACTCACATCTTTCCTTCGTCGATGATTAGATAAAAAACTTTTATAAAGTTAAAAATTAAACGAAAATATTATCTAGAATTTCCTGGTTGGATGCGCGCGCGCAGTACTGCACTTGTCGCATTGCGTTATTTAATTTTCTTTTTTCTCCAAGTTTTATTGGCTCTATTACGACCATATTTTAAGGCGTCTTGATAATATTCAATGCTCTCCAGAATGTTCAGTGTACTCATTATAGTCTTTGTCCTTCGATTTTCTTCTTCAAGACCACTTAAATCAATTACTTCTTCTTCATGGATCTCCTCAATGTTTTCCCCAAGAATTCCCTGTAAAGCTCCTTTTGCCTTAACGAAGGGGGATTTGAGAGCAATAATTCGGCGTTGCCTTTTTATGAATTTAGTTTTACTTTTTTTTATAATGATTTCATATAGGATTTCTTTCTGGAATCTTTCGGTAATTCGATTTGTTACGTCCAGATTTCTTTCAAGACTGGTAAGAGTGGATTCGATTTCATCGTTAATAGACATCGCCTAGACCCGCCATTAGTCGCTGAATCACCAAGTCGAAGGCCTCGGTATGTTCTTCCGAATAGTTTTTCCTGAACCATATTTTGATGTATGTTAACATAGTGATGACCCCAATGGTGCCCTCGGTTATCGACACTGGGTCGTCTCTTAGAATCTTGTGTATTGGCTCAAGAGCGTGGAATCTGCCAACTATTCTACCGCCCGCATACGCGTTTGCTAGAATGCGGCTCGTTTCCTCCACAACCTTTTCCACGTTATCGTCAAGCATCTCAAGATCCGAACTCCACTCCCTTTGGGTATTGTTCAGCAAATCGGTCAGATTCTCTACGATATCATCAACTATTCGCGTGCTACGTGCCTTAAATCCCGTTTCAGGAGATGCAAAGTATTCCTCAAATGTCTCTACGGCTTCTGTTATCTTACTTGTCTCAGCCATCACTATTTCTCGTACCAAGCTTAATGTCTCTTGTATCGCCGCGAGTTCTTCTCTAAGATTATCAACGCTTGCTTGAAGCTCGTTCTCTTTTGCTTCTAACGCGGATATGTGCCGGGTTTTTTCCTCAGTATACTCAGGAAGACCACCTAGTTTAGACACCATAGTTCGGAAAGTAGAGAGATCACACTCCAGATCTTTTAACAGCCTTCCCCATTCAACCAATTCCGCATCATCTATTTCTAATGTTTCCATGCGTTTGATGGACTCAACCGCGTGTTTTCGGTCTTCTAAAACTTCTTCAAGGACCGCCATCTGTTCTTTTAGCATAGAGTTCTTCTCTTGATACGCTTTTTGTAATCTATTCAGTTCCTCAAGTTGGAATATGTAACCGCTCCGTTCTTTATACTGAGTCTTGACATCCATAATGAATCGATTTAAGGCCTCTTCTTCAGATAAACCAAGAATTTGTGTCATATCGGTTACTGTTTGAACGATTTCAAGTATATCATCTGGGTTTATTTTTACCTCTAAAAGGCTCTTTACTGTAGATGCCATGACAAGGTTTTTTTCTAATCTTTCTTCTTGACTATCGTTTTCCTTACGGAGTGCAGTATTTCGCTCCTCAAGTCTCTCATTTTCCTTATTGTTTCTATCAAAGCGTTCTCTAGAAAACAATGTAGCCCCAAAGAACTCGATTATCTCATCAACGTTAAACTCATGCTCTCGAAAGTTCACAATTAGTTTCTCAAGAGTTTCGAAATCCTCTAAACTTACTCCTTTGTCCTCGAGGCTGTTTCTAGTATTAACATAAGTTTCTAATCGTTCTAAGGTGGCTTCAGATAGTTCAAGTTCTTGCTCTAACTCAGTTTTCACATGCTCTATTTGTTCTCTAAGATTTCTGAGGTTTTTCTCAACTTCTAGAAATTCTAGCTTTCTTTCTTGTATTTCTAATACAAGTTGAGTGTAGCTTTTATCCTCTTGTTCCTCTAACCGTTTAAGTTCGATAGCGTAGTGTGTAATTTCTTCTCCGGAAATATCGGATTCCTGGGCTTTATTGATTATCTCCAGTATGAAACTTTCAACATCCTCTACATTCATAGAATCCAGAAGCTCCACAATTTTACTTCCTTTTCTTGCTTCTTCAACACTCGTCTCGTTCAACTTCAGTTCAGAAGCCAGGTTCATAAGTTCTTCAAAAGTTTCTTCAACTTCGTAACGTTCTGCTGCCAATTGTAGTCCCTCCTCTCCCGCATAATCTAGAAAATCTTTACGCCTATTGTATATCGTAGTCCTTGAAACCTCTAACATCTCAGCTATCTCCGTGATGGAATAACCCTTCAGTAGTAATGCAATGGCTTGAGTGTGTGATACTGAGGTCAATATAGGATTACATGAACCGGGTTAAATTTAGGTCTTACCAAGCCTGCGTCCAACCTAAGAATAAAAAAAAGGATAGTACATCTAGCAACTGCCTTAATAGGATGGAAAATCGAATAAACAAATTCATGGATGTGTTTGCTATGCGCACGCTAAGAAATGTATAAAAAGGATTATATTAACGAGACGTCGGAAGAATTAAACAAAGGTTAAATATAACAATATAAAAAATTTGAAATATAAAACGTATATAAACAAAGAAAATAAAGCAGTTAACTACAAGATTACAGATACTATAATTTTATGGTGATGTTTATATAAGAAGAATAATAACATACTATTGAGTATGTATTATAGAAGTCTCGCTGGCAAACATTGGCACACAATACGAGAATGTGCAGAAAAAGAAGTACCAGAAGGGAGTATCGCAGAATACATCAAACAAATAGAAAAACCACTTCTTAATGGAGAAACCTACCTATGTCCGGAATGTGGGTATAATGAAATAAATAAATAAAACGCGCAAACATAATAATCTCTGAATAAGAAGGAACGTGACAATTTTCCAGTTGAAGCAAATCAGATGTCCTGAAAAACGCACGCAACTACCAAAATAAAGTCCAAGGGAAACTGGAGCCAGCGGTCTTAACCAAATCGCACTTTGGTGTCTGTTCGTCATCTCTAAGAGTCTCATATTGAATCATTATCTCGAACGGAACAAAATATCTCTCAAAGAATGTCACTAAAGAAAGATCGTTTCCAGCGAATCCTATGCTCTGACACTCACGTCCAATAAAAAAAGTTTTAGTGACAGGTTCCTGTTTTATTAATGATTTTAACAGCTTAATGCGGCTCGGGGAGCTATCTTGGAACCCGTCGACCAAGATATACTTGAACTTTGACTTGTATTCTCCTTTTTCTATATGGGAAATTGCCTCAAATATCACATCTTCAAAATCGATACTTCCTGAATCATGGAGAAGCAGTTCATAGTCCCGGTAGATGGGCTTGAATAATTTCAGAAATAACACATATCTTTGACTTAATAGATGATTTCTTGCTTTTTCCTCAATCTCTTGGAAACTTAGAGTGCTTGATTTGTAAGAGCTTAAGAATTCAATTAATAGCCTTGTGAAAGCTGTGACGTCGCCTAATGTTGATAGGCGTTTGAATGTTTCTTTCATTGATATTTGCTCATAATTTACTCCTCGAACAACTAGTTTTTCTTTAAGACTCTCGATTAAGGTGTCTTCTTGGTGCTCGTAGCCATAAGTCTCAATGAGCTCTGTGTTGTTTTTCTCATGAATTTTTCTCTTCCAGTACCATGCATCCAAGTATGCGTCACGGTCCGTATCGGGTCCTGTGTTACAGTTATCATCTATGTCGATATGCTCTATCCAGATATTATGGTCTGACAGGGTAAAATCAGGGTTGTATAGTCCATGACTAACATCATAAGTTCCAACAGAATATTCCTGCGCATAAAGATAATTTACATTATTAAAGTAAAAAAAGTTGGCAATTGATAGCTCTGCAGGGCCCTTTACCTGTTCACCTCTAAATGTGAGTAATTTGAGTTTCTTCAGATATCGATTAATTTCTTCTTTTGTCTCGAACTCGTACAGATTACCCATTAAGTCCAGATAATAATCGAAGTACTGGTTCACCAGGTTGGCGAACTTGAAGTCCGTTATATGATTCTTTACAAAGCCATCCATGGTTTTTTGAAGTAAGGCATCATCCAGAGCCGTATCATGCAGTGAAGGGATTCCACCGGAAGCCTGTTCTATTACCTCGTTTCCAAAGCCTTGAAAAGTACGGACATGAATGCCAGCATATTTTATTATCTTCTCAAGTTCCTCTTTTGCCTTGTCTTCGAAGGTAAGAATCAATATCTCTTCAGGCTTCGTGTATCCTTTCTCAAGGATGTATCTGGTCTTACCTACAAGGATTGGTGTTATGTCTGTTTCAGTTCCAGTTACTACAAGATTGTTGTCCTCATCTGTTATGATTATCTGTCTTTGCCAGTCTGATAAACCATCTTGATTATCGAAAAACTCGATGTTCGTTTCTAACTCTTTTTCGATGAAAGCCTTGTTTCTAAAATTGATTACAGTTAACCCATTATTGAATAGTTTGTGAAGATAGTCTATTTTTTTCTCATATTCTTGTGATACTCGAAATATGTTAAGGTAATCATCAATTATTTTTTTAAACGGTTTTATTTTGATGCCATACTCCATTATTCTTTCAACATGGTATTTGTAGTCATATATTATCATCTTTAAATAATTGTATTCATCTCTCCATATGTTGTACTCATTTTTAGTATAGTATTCATCGCTTTCATATTTTTCAATAAACTCGGCATAGCATTGAAGAAACACATGTTTATTATCATTTAAAAAATCATATTTCCGTAGTAATAAAACAGTGTATATAATAAAAACGATGAATAAAAGCACAATAACAAACACCAACTGAGATAAAAACAAGTTAATACGCCATCGAAACGCTATTAGCTAGTTTCGATATAAGAGTTTACTTTAAAAAAAAGAACCCCACTGGAGAGCACATGTATGGCATAGTCTAAAAAAATGTGGGTAGAGGATTATAATTAATTTTTCTTAGATTCCATTGCCCATCTTTTAGCAGATTCTATACCACGCTCAAGGCTAGACTCTCCAACACTAATATCCTGACCGTTTACCGTGCGCGCCCAATACTACATATACTCCTTTAAACACGTAAAAATGAAGGATTATGATTAATTCAGTTATCCATTCTGGCGGAAAGGGAACAAGACTAAGAGAGTCCTATGAAGGACCAAAGGCTTTAGCTCCCATTGAGGATCATCCATTATTATGGTACCATCTAAAACCCCTAACAAAATCAAAATTGATCTCCAAGTATATCTTTACTCTCATGAATGACCATGAAATCATTCAGAACTATGTAAACGGGCTAGCCAGGACGCAACAATTGGATGTATCATATATTGTAGAACCAAGACCACTTGGACGAGCTGGATCCATCCGGTACGGCATTGAGGAAAGGATTATCGATGTAGACCTGCCTTGCCTTATGTCTCATCCAGATGACCTCATTCCAATCAACATCAAGGACCTCATGAATTATGCAGAGGAATCCACGAGCAGAGGCAAATCCCTCATACTAGTTATGGCGAAGAATACCACAAATCCATTTGGCATTGGAGTAACAGAGGATAACAAGGACATAATTGATCTCAAATACTTCTTGGAGAAACCCGAGTTACCTCTAATACCCAACCATTACGCTAACACAGGTATGGCATTGTACATGCCAGAAGCCATGAAAGCGTTTAAAGAAACACCCTTGGACAAAAAAACTCACCCCGAAGATCATATTATCCCCAAACTGGTGCAAGACGGAAAAGTAGCTGTATACTTGGTTGAAAGATGGCTATCCATAAACTATGCATCAGACTATGAGACTGTTCAAGTGTTAGGGAAAGAAGGTCTTTTCAAATTCCTAGGAGTTTAGAAAACAAATTAACGCACGCGCAGCATTCTTCCCGTTTGGAGACTCGCGCGCCTTCTCAAATATCTTGATTATTACCCTAATTTTACGTACACGCGCATTTGGGTGTAGAATTCAGTCTGGTTTTGTCGTGAGGACAGACGATATATTCGCGCACTTAGTCTTGACTAACCGCTCTGAACAAGTTCACCATGTACATCCTGAAGAATTGCATACTCAGAACCCAATACTTGTGCAGAAACAGATTTACCTAAAATAATACTGAATCCCTGAACAATCTCAATATGACAAACAGGACAGACCAACAAATCTCCAGACTGAGCCGAATCATGTCCATAAGGGATAAAGACCCCGTTTCGCTTCACTAGAAACCGAACAATCTGTCCAATTCCCTGCGAACACTTGACACACACAGGCTGTTTGCAGAGTTCTCGCTCACTCCAAGAATCTCGAACGTTATGTATTACTTGGGTCATACTCAACAGGTCGGAGTACCAAAATAGAGGTTTTATGGAAGAAAGACACTAAACACGTATTCACCACTTACATATCCAAGGTATAACTATTAAT
>RCNB010000173.1_pt1 | contig 43395 bp, 42 predicted proteins | sample 2041321 | NCBI WGS metagenome assembly RCNB01 (sample SAMN09708232, study PRJNA481090) | Marine sediment metagenome, whole genome shotgun sequencing project.
TATATCCCTTATATATGTACTCAAAAGAATAATACCACTTTCAATATCATTACCCAGTCTGGTAGTCTGTGGGACAGCAAGAGAGAAGAGGCGATTAAAAAAGGTAATATAATCCACTATACGATGGGGCTTATTAAGACCGAGAGCGATATTGACCCCGCAATTGCTTATATGATCAGAAAAGGAGATCTTAAAGTTGAAGAAGGAACTCAACTAAAGGAAACAGTACAACAAATCATTTGGCATCCGAAACTGAAATCATTCTTTACAACTGAAAATAACGTTAAGAATGAAAATGAAATTATAACAGAAAATGGTCTAATTTTACGACCAGATCGTATGGTTTTTAATAATCAAAGGGTTACATTAATTGATTATAAAACCGGAAAAAAAGCTCAAAAATATTATGAACAATTATACACCTATGCCGATGCGTTGAAAACCATGGGATATATAGTTGAAAATAAGATTTTAGTCTATATTGATAAAAAAATTACTCCAGAATTCATTAATTAGTTATGTACGGAAAAATTAAAGAATATTTAAAAGAAGAACTTAGGGGCATAAAAGATGCAGGGCTTTATAAAGAAGAACGCATTATTACTTCCGCTCAGGGTGCAGTAATCAGAGTTTCCGGCGGACAGGAAGTAATAAACTTTTGTGCAAACAATTATTTAGGATTATCTGCTCATCCCGAAGTAATAAAAGCTGCCAAAGAAACCCTTGATACGCATGGCTTTGGAATGTCTTCAGTTCGTTTTATTTGTGGCACCCAGGATATCCATAAAGAATTGGAGCATAGAATTGCAAAATTTTATGGTACAGAAGACACTATATTATATGCCGCAGCTTTTGATGCCAATGGCGGTGTATTTGAACCGCTGTTATCAGCAGAAGACGCAATTATATCAGATGCTCTAAATCATGCGTCTATTATTGATGGTGTTAGATTATGTAAGGCCAAGCGATATAGGTACGCCAATAGTGATATGGCTGATCTGGAGACTAAATTAATTCAGGCTAATAAAGATAATGCCCGATTTAAAATAATTGTTACTGATGGTGTATTTTCCATGGATGGATTATTGGCACCGTTAGATAAAATATGTGATCTGGCCGATAAATATGATGCCATGGTAATGATTGATGAATGCCATGCAACCGGATTTATAGGTGAAACCGGCAGAGGCACCTTGGAGGAAAAAGGCGTAATGAACAGGATAGACATTATTACCGGAACACTGGGTAAAGCTTTGGGTGGGGCAATGGGCGGTTATACAACCGGTAAAAAAGAGATTATTGACATGTTAAGACAGCGATCAAGACCGTATTTATTTTCTAATTCCCTTGCTCCTGCTATAGTCGGAGCTTCTATTAAGGTGTTTGAAATGCTAGAGACGGATACGTCTTTGAGAGATAAGCTGGAAAAAAATACAAAATACTTTAAAAAAGGAATGCAAAAAGCAGGGTTTGATATTATTGATGGGGATTCCGCCATAGTACCAGTAATGCTCTATGATGCCAAATTATCACAAAAAATGGCAAATATGTTGCTAGATAATGGTATTTATGTAATTGGCTTCTTTTATCCTGTGGTCCCCAAGGATAAAGCGAGAATACGGGTGCAATTGTCTGCCGCTCATGAAATTGAGCATTTGGATAAAGCCATCAATGCTTTTATAAAGGTAGGCAGAGAGTTAAAAATTATCTGAATACTGGTTTTAACTTAAAAAAACCTTAAAAAAATAGGAAATTGATTTTGTTAATAATTCTTAACAACTTACATTTGCTGCTAAATAAACACTTAAACTTAAAATTTTGAAAATGAAACAGCTTAGTAGATTATTGTTTGTTAGCCTTCTAATACTAGGGTTTAACAGCATACAAGCACAGAGTGAAGATAATCCTTGGCAAATTGGTTTTGGAGTTAACGCCGTTGACTTTTATCCAACAGGTAAAGTTAGTTCATTCGGAAATGAATTATTTAATGCCAATGACCACTGGAACATTCTGCCATCCATCTCTTATGTTGGAGTTACCCGTTATATTGGCGATGGTATCTCCGTTGGCGTTAGAGGTTCTTTAAACCGAATTAGGAAAGTTGGGAACACCAGCGTTGACGACTTCTCTTACTATGGTATGGATGGAACCATAAAATACAATTTTATAAAAAATACAACTATTGATCCCTTCGTTGAAGTTGGAGGTGGTTATACTTGGGTGGCTGATATTGGAGCCGGTACTCTTAACGGAGGAATTGGTGCTAATGTTTGGTTTAACGATAATATTGGTTTAACCCTTCAAATGCAATATAAGCACTCTTTTGAGGATTACTTACTCCCACACTTCCAACACATGGCGGGTCTTTCTATAAAATTTGGTGGGTCTGATACAGATAAAGACGGAATTTATGACAAAGATGATGCTTGTCCAGAAGTACCTGGTCTAGAAGCATTTAATGGCTGTCCAGATTCTGACGGTGATGGTATTGAAGACAGCAAAGATGCTTGTCCAAACGAAGCTGGTTCTAAAGAAATGAATGGTTGTCCTGATTCTGATGGCGATGGTATTGCTGATAAAGATGATGCTTGTCCAAATGAAGCTGGTCTAGCTGCTTTAGCTGGTTGTCCTGATGCTGACGGTGATGGTATTGCTGATAAAGATGATCAGTGTCCTAACGAAGCAGGTCCTGCTGAGAATAACGGATGCCCATGGCCAGACAGAGACAATGATGGTGTATTTGACAAAGATGATCTTTGCCCAGACTTACCAGGTGTTGTTGCAAATAAAGGTTGTCCAGAACTTACTGTAGCTGTTCGTAAGACATTAAACGACTATGCTAAAACTATCTTATTTGATACTGGTAAAGCAACTATTAAAGAGCGTTCTGCTGAAGTATTGCAGAATATCGTAGCTATCCTTGAAGAGTATTCTTTTGCAAGGTTTAGTATAGACGGGCACACTGATAGTGTTGGTAGTGCTTCATTAAACCAAAAGCTATCTGAAGAAAGAGCCTATTCAGTTATGAACTTCTTAATTGAAAACGGGGTTGCTTCCAGCAGATTAGAAGCTGCAGGTTTTGGTGAAGACAGACCATTAGCAGACAACGGTACCTCTTCCGGAAGGAAAACGAATCGTAGAGTTGAAATTAATTTGATTCCACAACAATAGGGATTAGAAACCTGATATATTAGAAAAAAGCTCCGCAAGTGCGGGGCTTTTTTTATTTTTAAAAATGCAAAGTTTTTTAAATCAGATTGCGAAAGAATTATGGGAAAAGAATGATTCTTTTGATAATCTTATTTTTATACTTCCTGGTAAACGCGCAGGAACCTTTCTTAAAAACAGTATCTCCAAAATTGTTAGTAAACCAATTTTTGCTCCTGAAATCTATAGCATTGAATCATTTGTTGAAGTTATTTCCGGTCTTTCGTATGCCACCAACACACAGCAACTATTTGAACTGTATAATGCCTATATAAATATGGGTAGTGAAGAAAAGGAAAGTTTTTATTCCTTTTCCAAATGGGGTCAGATTCTATTGCAGGATTTCAACGAAATTGACAGGTACCTGGTGCCTCCTGATAAGCTTTTTTCATACTTATCGGTAATCCAGGAAATGAACCAATGGCATCTGAAACCCAATAAAACTAAGTTAATAGAAGATTATCTCAGCTTTTGGAATAATCTGGAAGAATTGCACTATAACTTTAATAAAAATCTTTTAGAAAATGGATTGGGTCATCAGGGATTGGTTTATAAGGAAGCATGCAATAAACTATTTGATTACATTAATAAATCAAAAAATAAAAAGCACATTTTTGTTGGATTTAATGCTTTGAACAAAGCCGAGGTTTTTATTGTTCAAGAATTTTTAAAAGATGGTAAAGCTGATATCTTTTGGGATATAGACACCTATTTTCTGGAAGATAAAATTCATGATGCGGGGTTTTTTATTCGACAATACCAAAAGGAATGGAGTTATTTTAAAGACCATCCATTAAAAGGATTAAGTAAGTATTATTGCACCACAAAAAATATCCAAATTACCGGTGTGCCTAAAAAAATATCCCAGGCAAAGTACGTTGGGAATTTGATTTCAATTATAAATAAAAAGGACCCGAAACAAGTAAAGAATACTGCTGTAATATTGGGAGATGAAACGCTACTTAACCCAATATTAAACTCCCTCCCGGCTGAAATAAATAAAGTAAATATCACGATGGGGTATCCTTTAGATAAAACCCCCATGGCCGGCATGTTTACCCAACTCTTCGACCTTTATATTCAATTAGATTCACGCGGTTGGTTTTATAAGAACCTACTGTCTTTTTTGGCTCATCCGTATATTCAGAAATTACTTTCCACGGATGATCTAAATATAGTTGCAAGAATAAAAACGGAAATTAATAAGCGTAATTGGATTTATATAACTCCTTCCAAATTAGAATCAATATTTCCTGAAACTTCTGAAGGATTAACGCTCCTGTTTTCAGATGAAAATGTAGAGCCTTCACTTTTTCTTGAAAAGCTTAATGCAATTATTGAACTCCTGAAAGTGAAATTTCAATTACTGGAAAACAATTTAGAACTAGAGTATTTATATAACTTTTATACTTTATTTAATGAGTTAAAATTACTTTCTATAAAATACCCGTTTTTAAAAGATTTAAGGGCTTTACAAAGTATATTCAAGGAACTTATATCCACTGAAAAAGTAAACTTTAGAGGCGAACCTCTTGAAGGCCTTCAAATCATGGGGATGTTGGAAAGTAGAAACCTCGATTTTGAAACTGTCATAATTACATCAGTAAATGAAGGTATCCTCCCGGCCGGAAAGACCAATAACTCCTTTATTCCTTTCGATATTAAAAGAGAATTTGGTTTGCCTGCTTATAAAGAGAAAGATGCCGTCTATACTTATCATTTTTACAGATTGTTACAACGAGCTAAAAATATCTATCTTATCTATAACACTGAACCTGATGTCATTGAGGGAGGTGAAAAAAGTAGGTTTATTTCACAATTACTTACAGATGAAAATCACATAGAAAATATAGAAACGAAAATTGCGGTTCCTCAGATAAACTCAATAGTTAATTCTCCCGTTTCTATTCAAAAGGATAGCGATATAATGAATAAAATAAGCGCCGTCTTAAAAAAAGGTCTTTCTCCCTCTTCGCTCACAAACTATATTAAAAATCCTATTAACTTTTACAAACAAAAAATATTAAAATTGGAAGAAGTTCTTGAAGTAGAGGAAACCATTGCTTCAAACACCTTTGGGACTATTTTGCATAAGGCAATGGAAATTCTGTACAATCCATTCCTAGGTTCTTTTCTGACTGAAGGTAAATTAAAGGAACAAATACAAAAAATTAGAGCTGTCGTTAAAAGTGAACTTTTGAAAATATATGCAGAAGAGGATATTTCAAGAGGTAAAAATCTCATTGCCTTCAATGTCATTGTGGCTTATATTAATAGCTTCATTTTAAAGGAAATTCAGGACATTAAGCATCATAATATAAAGATAATAGCACTGGAAAATGCACTTTCAATCAAAATTGATGTCCCCGGGATAGAGACTCCCGTTACATTAAAAGGAACATTAGACAGAGTTGATGAAAAAGATGGCATGTTTAGGGTACTTGATTACAAGACCGGGAGTGTTCTCAAATCAAATGTAGAAGTAGTTTTATGGGATGAAATCATTAAAAATTATGATCGTAGCAAAGCATTTCAGTTGCTTTGTTATTCGTTCATGTATCAAAATATTAATCCCATTGAAAAAATGAACGCCGGCATTATTTCCTTCAAGAATTTGGGTTCTGGGCCATTCTATTTTTCAACAAAAAATAGCAGGAATACCTCAAATAAGGATTTCAACATAACTAAAGATACCCTTGACCTATTTCATGAACAGCTGGTTAAACTTATTCAGGAAATTGCAAATCCAGAAGTCCCGTTTATTGCTAAAGAAGACTAATCACTATTTTTTGTCCGGTCTGCTGGGTCTTACCTCTATTTTACTGGGTAGAGTTCTCGGGTTCATTTTTAACAGATCAATCACCAGTTCTCCTATATCCTCCGGTTGTATTTTCCAGGCATCTTTTTGGCTAGGTTCGTTATTATTGAAATGTGTAGCTACAGAACCGGGCATTATGGTAGAAACTTTAATATCGTATTTACGGAGATCCAACATCGCCGCCTGAGTAAAACCAACAACACCAAACTTTGTAGCATTGTATCCAGCGGCTGTAGGGAAAAAATTGGTCCCTGCTAAACTTGCAAGAGTTATATAATATCCTTTTGAGTCCTTTAGAGCATCTACGGATGCCTTTAAAGTATGAAATACTCCATTAAGGTTTGTATCAATCATTTGATGCCAATCCTTTTCAGATAATTCATCAACCGGTGCAAAATGTCCAACACCTGCATTGGCCAGAACCACATCAAGCTTTCCCCATTTTCGTGTAATTTGTGCTACAGCCTTATGCTCGTTGTCAAGCTTTGTAACATCACTCACAAGAGCCAATACATTAGGTCCAGATCCTAATTGCTGTACAGCAGCATCTAAGCTTGATTTACTTCTACCACTTATGGCAACTTTAATCCCCGAGTCCAGTAATTTCTTTGCTATTCCAAGTCCAATTCCTTTTGAACCGCCTGTGATATAGGCAACTTTACCTGTTAAATCTATCATATCAATTGAAATTTCTGTAGTTAATTATCTGCGATCTCTTTAAAATTAAAAAGCCATAAAAACTAAAATAAAAAACCCTCTTACATTAGTTGAAGGAGGGTTTTTGTGGAGAATACCGGAGTCGAACCGGTGACCTCTTGCATGCCATGCAAGCGCTCTAGCCAGCTGAGCTAATCCCCCGTCTTTTAAGGAAGGTCAAAGGAACTACTTTTTGAATAAGTTTCAAAATTCCTCCGATTAAATTTTTATCTTCTCTAATCCTTCTTAACACTTAAAACAAGAACAGGAATACGCACTGAAAATTCAGATTTAAGAATCGTATTCTTCTCCCATAATTTTTTATAAAACCCACGTTTCTTTCTAAATACGGAAAGCAAATCCGGGTTTGCGGATTGAAAATGTTCTAAAACTCCTAAATAGGTTGTAGCATGCTCCGTAACCGTTAATTGGGAACACAAATCCATAAGAGAAGTATTTATTTTAAGATCTTCATCTGAATAACCAGGAGTCTTTACAAGAAGTAAATTTATTTTGGATTTAAATTTCTTTTTTATAAGTTTTAATGGCTCAAGGATTCTTCTTTGAGTTAAAATTCCAGATTTAAAAGCTGTTAGAATATTTTTAATAGGCTTAAAAACGGTACCTCTTGGTACGATTAAAGTTGGAATATCTGTTCTTTTAACTATTCTCCCGGTTGTATGTCCCAGATATAATTCCTCGTTAACGTCATTACATCTCGGGGCAATAATAATAAGATCAATACCAAGTTCTTTGTCAATTTCCTTCAGTCCATCTATTATATCGCCATTATATGTGGCAATCTTCATATCTACATCCTTTGAATCTACCTTTTCAATAACTTCCTTGACATGCTTCTTACTGCTTTCTGCCACTTTCTCTGAAATATTCTTCAACTTCCCTGCCGTTGCCGTAGCTGCAAATACTTCCATGACATAAATTCTTGAAGAAAATTGCGCTGCAAATTCCACGGCATATTGTAAAGTCTCGTGAGCAGTAGGAGAAGTTCCTATAGGTACCAATATGTTATTCATAAGGTTTGGTATTATTAATTTAAATTTACAACTTATTTGATAAATTAATCATGATTAGATGCGCAAAGATACTGGAAATCCCGGAAATACTTCGGCTTACCACTGCCTGTGCGAAACAAATGGAAAAAATAGGGATATTTCAATGGAATGAAGAATACCCTTCCAGAGAAGCTTTTGAAAAAGATATTTCCCTAAAGGAATTATTTGTTCTTAAATCTGGAAATACTCTTATAGGCTGCATAACTATTACCACATATATGGATGAGGAATATATTCCTATTAACTGGTTAACTCTTAACGAAAATAACATATATATTCACAGGCTCGCTGTGGGGCCTGAATACCAGGGCAAAGGCTATGCGCGAATGTTAATGAAATTTGCTGAAAATTATGCGCGGGATAACAAGTATATCTCTATACGATTGGATACATTTAGCCAAAACAAAAAGAATCAAAAATTTTATGAGCAACGGGGTTATCAAAAACTGGGAAATGTCTATTTCCCCAAACAGAGTAATTATCCTTTTTGCTGTTATGAACTCGTTTTGTAATCCATTCTATTTTTGAAAACAGTTGTAAGTTTCAAAACCATTAATACCTTAGCTATTCCTGCAACTATAGCCGGGATAGCAGAACCTGTTTTATCTATAACCGATACTGCTATTGTTGGTAATATTCAAACCTACGGTCTGGAGTCACTAGCTGCGGTTGGGATCGTAGGTTCCTTTTTGTCCATGCTTATATGGATCCTTGGGCAAACCCGAAGTGCCATATCTGCAATTATCTCTCAATATTTAGGAGCAGGCAAGCTAGATGAGGTTAAGAATTTACCGGCGCAGGCAATTTTTTTTAATGTAGCTCTTAGTGTGTTAATACTGCTTTCTACCATTTTTATTGTAGAGGAGATTTTTGAATTATTAAATGCTTCGGGAAAAATATTAGAATTTTGTGTTACTTATTACTCCATTCGTGTATGGGGTTTCCCTTTAACACTTTTCGTATTTGCTGTTATGGGAATTTTCAGAGGATTACAAAACACATTTTGGCCTATGCTCATAGCTATAACAGGAGCCGTGTTAAACATCGTGTTAGATTTTATTTTGGTTTACGGCATATCAGATATAATTCCTGCCTATAACCTGGAAGGTGCGGCATGGGCAAGCCTTATCTCCCAAGGTGTAATGGCCATAATGGCATTTGTCCTCCTGCGATTAAAAACGAATATTAGCCTTATCCCAAGATTTCCGATACATAGGGAGTTGGGGCGCCTGGCGGTAATGAGTTTCCATCTTTTTATCCGTGCTATTGCACTTAATATTACTCTTATTCTTGCTGTACGAGAAGCTGCAGCGCTGGGCGATAGATATATCGGAGCACATACAATAGCCATAAATCTATGGCTTTTTGCTGCCTTTTTTATAGATGGCTATGGTGCGGCAGGTAATATTATGGGGGGTAAATTACTTGGCGCAAAAGATTACAATACCCTATGGTCATTAGCCAAAAAAATCGCTCTATATGGTGGAATGGTGAGTTTGTTTTTAATGCTTAACGGTTTTATCTTCTACAGACCGCTGGGACGCCTTTTTTCAAATGACCCTATGGTACTGGAGACCTTCTACTCCATTTTCTTTATCCTTATCCTGGGATTACCAATGAATTCTATTGCCTTTGTTTTTGATGGTTTGTTTAAGGGATTGGGTGAAATGAAATTTCTCAGGAATGTTCTGTTGACAGCCACTTTTTTAGGTTTTATTCCTTTATTATTATTAAGTAAAACCTTCGGTTTTGGCCTACAAGGAATTTGGATTGCACTTGCCATGTGGATGATAATTAGAGGTAGCGCCCTTGTATGGAAGTTCCGTAGAAAATTTCGCCCACTATTACAAAAGGTTTAATTTTACAAAAAACAATTCAAATGGGCACAAACAGACCCGCCGGTAGTCTTTATACCAAAATTGAGAATAGAACTGCTACTATAGAATTTGGCCATCCTGCAAGTAATTCTTTTGTCAGTGAACTTTTAGACCGATTAACTAATGAACTTAAAAATATTTCTTCCAATGAGGCAGTTTCTATTGTAGTTTTAAAATCAGAAGGAGATAGGGCTTTTTGTGCAGGTGCCTCCTTTGATGAATTGCTGGCAATATCAAACACAGACGAAGGGACAACATTTTTTAGTGGTTTTGCTAATGTTATCAATGCTATGCGAGAATGTGTACATCCTGTCATTGGCAGAGTACAGGGAAAAGCCGTGGGCGGAGGAGTTGGCCTTATCGCTGCATGTGACTATGTCTTTGCTACTGAAGCTGCTTCTGTAAGACTTTCTGAACTTTCTATCGGGATAGCGCCATTAGTTATTGAACCTGCGGTTCAACGTAAAATAGGAATGGCTGGTTTTGCCGAATTGGCTTTGTCACCTACAGAATGGAAAAATGCCTATTGGGCCCAGGAAAAAGGACTGTATTCTAAGGTTTTTAATTCCATTAAAGAAATGGACAGGGAGTTGGATTTTTTTATGTCAACTCTGGCATCCTATAATCCAGAAGCTTTAAAAGCTATAAAAAAGATTCTTTGGGAAGATACTACTTCATGGAGAGAATTATTAACTAGCCGAGCTGAGATTTCGGGTAAATTAGCTCTTTCACCGGCCAGTAAGGAGAAGTTAAATAGTCTTAAGAAATAACAGTATGAAATTTTTTGAATTCCTAAATGGAGATCTTCTCTTTCCAATGCTGGCTCTTTTGGTAGTAGTTATATATATTTTTAATAGAATTAGAAACAGGAGAAAATTTAAAAAATAGGCTAATCTCCTTTAATAATACCTTACAAAATAGTCTATGCTCCCCTATAAAGATTTTATACATTTGTAGCAGAGTTAAAACGAATGCATAAAATACGGATTACCAAACAATTCACTTTTGAAACCGGCCATGCTCTATATGGCTACGATGGTAAATGTAAAAATGTACATGGCCATAGTTATAAACTTTCGGTTACCGTAATTGGAATGCCAATTACGGATACATCCAATGTTAAACTTGGAATGGTCATTGATTTTGGTGACTTAAAAAAAATAGTAAAAGAAGAAATCGTAGACCCTTTTGATCATGCTACGGTATTTAACAAAAATACCCCTCATATAGAATTGGCAAAAGAATTAAAAGTCCGAGGGCATAAAGTAATCCTCGCAGATTATCAGCCCACGAGTGAAAATATGGTAATTGATTTCGCAAGCAAAATTAAAGCCCGCTTATCTAAAGAAATACAGTTACATTCAGTAAATCTTCGCGAAACAGACACTGCCTTTGCCGAATGGCATGCCGGTGATAACTAGGTTGCTTTATGTATCTTTACACTAAATGAAAAGCATCTCTGTCCCAATAGGTAAAAAGGTATATTTTGCCAGCGATAACCATTTAGGTGCCCCTACACGGGAACAAAGTCTTCCCCGGGAAAAGAAATTTGTAGCATGGTTGGATGAAGTGAAGACGGATGCTGCGGCTATTTTCCTACTTGGAGATTTATTCGATTTCTGGTTTGAGTATAAAACTGTTGTTCCTAAAGGATTTACACGAACCCTGGGTAAACTCGCTGAAATTACAGACTCAGGAATTCCAATATTCTATTTTGTAGGCAATCACGATCTCTGGATGAATGGGTATTTCGAAAATGAACTCAACATTCCTGTTTATCATAAACCTCAACAATTCAAAATCAATAGCACCACTTTTTTTATTGGTCACGGAGATGGATTAGGGCCTGGTGATAAAGGTTATAAGCGAATGAAGAAACTTTTCACAAATCGGTTGGCACAATGGTGTTTCCGTTGGTTACACCCCGATCTGGGAGTTAAGTTAGCACAATATTTCTCTTTAAATAACAAATTAATATCCGGAGAGGAGGACACTCACTTTTTGGGTGAGGATAAAGAATGGCTCGTGCAATATTCTATGAGAAAACTAAAAGAAAAACACCACGATTACTTCGTGTTCGGGCACAGGCATTTACCTCTTGAAATAACTTTAGGTGAGACGTCTGCCTATGTAAACCTCGGCGACTGGATTTCTTATTATACTTATGGGGTCTTTGATGGCACCAAATTCTCTTTGGAAACTTTTGGACAGTAGATACCTTTATCTTAAATCCTTGACTTTCAACTGTAAGCTAACAATTCCATTCCAATGATTTTCTTCCAAAGCGAAAACGGCGCTAAATGGTTTTCCATTTTGAACAACCGGAAGCTTACTCCCCAAATTAAACCCTATGGCTCCAACCGAACCAGAACCATTCTGAGTTACTGCAAGTTTAAGATGCTTATTGTCCTCTCCAACCCCTTTTGCATAACCGGTATCACGGAGGTTTTCTGTCATAAAAACCGGAGTCATATTACCCGGACCAAAAGGCCCAAATTGTTGTATTATACGCAAGAGTTTTGGACTTATCTGATCTAAATTGAGTTTTGCATCAATAGTGATCTCCGGGGTCAAGAGATTTGGGTCTATTGTTTCAGCTACTACCTTTTCAAATTGCGACTTAAATATTTCATATTGTTCTTCAACTAATGTTAGCCCTGCAGCGTATTTATGTCCCCCAAACTGCTCAATAGAATCGGCACAATGTTCTAAGGCATTATAAACGTCGAAACCCTTGACAGATCTGGCCGATGCGGCAAGTTTATCACCGCTTTTTGTGAACACTAATGTAGGCCTATAGTAAGTTTCAGTAAGTCTGGAGGCAACTATCCCAATGACCCCTTTGTGCCAGGTATCTTTATAAACAACGGAAGTAAATCTATCTTCTTCCTTATTCTGCAGGATCATGGCAAGTGCCTCCTCTGTAATCTCCCGGTCCAATCCCTTCCTGTTAGTGTTAAATTCTTCGATCTCTGAAGCATATTTAACTGCCTGCTCCATATTTTGCTCTATTAATAGATTTACCGCATATTGACCATGTCTCATGCGCCCTGCCGCATTTATTCTGGGAGCAATTATAAAAACGACATCTGTTATGGTGAGTTTTTTCTTTTGGATGTTTTTAATTATTGCCTTAAAACCAGTTCTAGGAGCTGAATTAATCACCTCTAACCCAAAATAAGCCAGGACCCTATTTTCTCCTGTTATGGGTACGATATCCGCCCCAATGGCAGTTGCTACCAGATCAAGGTATGGAATGAGTTTATCAAAGCTATCCTCTCTAATAATGTTTAGTGCCTGTATAAGTTTAAAACCAATACCACATCCGCATAATTCATCATATGGATAGGTGCAATCGTTTCTTTTTGGGTCCAAAACGGCTACAGCATCTGGTAGTTTCTTTCCGGGCCTGTGGTGGTCACATATGATAAAATCAATTCCTTTTTCCTTGGCGTAGGATACCTTATCGATAGCCTTTACTCCGCAATCCAATGCTATAATAAGAGCAAAATTATTGTCCTCTGCAAAGTCAATTCCCGCATAAGATATACCATAGCCTTCCGCGTATCTGTCAGGAATATAGGTTGCCACATTCGGATATAGTGTAAGTAAATATGATGATAGTAACGCTACCGCCGTAGTTCCGTCTACATCATAATCTCCATAAATAAGGATATTGTCATTTGCCAGTATTGCATTCTCTATACGCTTAACGGCAAGTTCCATATCCTTCATAAGAAATGGGTCATGGAGGTCGGAGAGTTGAGGTCTGAAGAACTTTTTGGCCTCTTCATATGATGTAACATCACGCTGTAGCAATAATTGAGCTACCAGTCGATCTACTTTGAGTATTTCGGCTAAAGCTTTTATTTGCTCATCATCTTGTCTTGGTTTTAATGTCCAGCGCATTGTACCACTTTATGTGTCTATTGTAATATAAGACGAATTCCTGCATCTTAAATGCAGAAATAACTCTTTTATTTTTATTTTGATCAATCCGTGCTACACTGAAGAAGGGGATTCAATCTTTATGGAATATTGTTTTTATTTCAAGCTTTGCAAACTTCCTGAACATTTCCATTACACCACAATACTTTTCAACTGAAAGATCTACGGCTCTTTGCAATTTTTTTTCTTCCAGGCTCCCGCCCCAAAAATGGTATTCTATGGTAACGGCATCATAGTATTTGGGATGTTCATCTGTTAAGTTAGCAATGGTCTCTATACTAAAGTCCTCAACATCAAGTTTCATTTTTTTAATTAGCATTGCAACATCAAGACCAGAACAACCTGCCAAAGCAGATAGCATAAGAGCTTTAGGCTTTAGGCCTTTACCCTCTCCCCCATCATCAGGGCCAGCATCTATTATTAAATTTAATCCGGAGGGATTATTACATTCAAAGGCCATATTGCCTAACCATTTGGTCGTAATTTGATTTGTTGTGCTCATAATTTTTCGTTTCTTGTGGAGTACAAAAATACTACCACTATGCCACTTGTACAACCTCTTAATCCTAATCATGATCAGCAAACCAAAGATTTAGCAAAATTCTTCAATGAGACCCTGGGGTTTTGTCCAAATTCTGTGCTCACCATGCAACATAGACCTGCAATATCCAAGGCTTTTATTAATCTAAACAAGGCGGTTATGGCCAATGAAGGCAGGGTTACTTCTGCCCTTAAACGAATGATTGCCTGGGTCAGCAGTAATGCAACTGGTTGTCGCTATTGCCAGGCTCATGCGATAAGGGCTGCCGAACGGTATGGCGCCGAGCAGGAGCAATTGGATAATATTTGGGAGTACAGAACCCATCCCGCCTTTTCGGAAGCTGAACGTGTTGCTCTGGATTTTTCCTTGGCCGCTTCACAGGTTCCCAATGCGGTGGATCTGAACATCAAGAATCAATTGTATAAGTATTGGAATGAAGGTGAGATTGTTGAAATGTTAGGAGTAATTTCTCTTTTTGGTTACCTAAACCGTTGGAACGATTCTATGGGAACAACAATTGAGGATGGAGCTGTAGAAAGTGGTGAGCTCTATTTGGGTAAATATGGATGGGAAAAGGGGAAACATAAATAACCTGTCTTACTTACAGCAAATTTGTTATTCTTTTAATCAGATTCCGGAAAGATTAAGGTTATTTTTTTCCAGCAACCACGATTACAAATTCTCCTTTTGGTGTTTTGCTTTCAAAATGCTCTAAGACCTCAGATGTATTGCCTCTAATGGTTTCTTCATACATCTTAGTAAGTTCTCTGGAAACGGATATTGGTCGTTTAGGGCCAAAATAGGTTACAAATTGTGATAAAGTCTTTAGAAGCTTATGTGGAGACTCATAGAAAACCATAGTTCGAGTTTCTTCTGCCAGATCATTTAATCGGGTTTGTCTGCCCTTTTTTATTGGCAGAAAACCTTCAAAGACAAATCGATCGTTGGGAAGTCCGCTATTTACAAGTGCTGGAACAAATGCAGTTGCTCCCGGAAGACATTCAATTTCGATTCCCTTTTCAACACAGGCCCGACTTAGTAAAAACCCGGGATCGGAAATAGCCGGGGTACCGGCGTCGGAAATTAGTGCAATTTGTTCTCCATTTTTAAGTCTTCGTACAATACCATCTAACGTTTTATGTTCATTATGCATATGATGGCTCTGCATTGGGGTATTTATATTGTAGTGCTGTAAAAGTTTAATGCTTGTACGAGTATCTTCAGCCAATATCAGGTTTACTTCCTTAAGAACTTTTATTGCTCTAAAGGTAATATCCTCCAAATTTCCAATAGGTGTTGGAACAATAAATAACTTGCCTGTCAGCACTGTTTTAAGATCTTACCTTCTTTTTGAAGTAGTATGAGCAATATACATTTCTTATAATCGCAGTTAATCCGATATTAGAAATTAGGAGTATCTACGCTCTATAAGAGCCAGGAACCTGATTTCATATTCTTCCTTTCCCACCCATTTATCGTAATCTGGCTTAACCATATTTTCAATAAAGGCCATAGATCGTTCATAAGAATCAATGGTATTTAGTTGGGAAATTACCCTGTTGAAGTCTTCTGTGCTATTATTAAAAAGATGTTTAACAAAAGCCAACCTGTCGTTTAAACCCACGGTTATTTCTTTATTTGTGAGTTTGTCATTCAAGGATTTTGGCTTGGAAGCTTCTTTTACCGCTTGAGAAATATCTGCCGAGGTTTTGTTATTATCGGCCTTCGCGGTCTCAGGTTTTGCAACAAATTCAGCAAAAAGCCTGTCATTATCCTCATTGTTTGGCATTTCAGATACCATGCCTTTTATGGTATCAATTCCCTGAGTAATAATATCTTCGTCGTGAGGGTTGTTTTCGGGAAACGATTTATTTTCATTCAATACGGCATTGGCCATTTTCTCAAACCTGGATGCAATAACATTTTTGGACACGTCAATTTCAATATCGTTGAGTTTTTCATCAATAAACTTAAGAACGGCCAATTTCTCGTAAAGATTTCTTGCAGCTTCATATAATTCCGGTATCTCCGTCTCCGTGAGACCCTTTGAGGTAATTATATCTGTGGACATCTTAATTAATTCCTCTTTCAATTTTCGCTTCATTTCTTTTTGTTTAGACTAAACAGTAAAGGTCTATCTTTTTTAATACTTTTATATTGCGTTATCATAAATAAGGGAATAAACCCCTTACTTTGGTTTAAAATTACAAAATGTTTCTCGAAAACACTGTTAATCATAAGGAACAATTCGGTTGGATAGAGGTTATCTCTGGCTCAATGTTTTCCGGAAAAACGGAAGAGTTGATTCGCAGGCTTAAACGAGCCCAGTTTGCAAAGCAAAAAGTAGAAATATTTAAGCCAATTGTAGACACCAGATATCATGAAGAGAAGGTAGTCTCTCATGATGAAAATGAAATTCGTTCCACGCCTGTCCCAGCGGCGGCAAATATCCGACTTCTGGCAGACGACTGTGATGTAGTTGGAATAGATGAAGCTCAGTTTTTTGATGATGAAATTGTGACTGTTTGCAATGATCTCGCAAATATGGGGATACGTGTTGTTGTTGCCGGACTCGATATGGACTTTAAAGGTAATCCTTTCGGGCCAATGCCTGCTTTAATGGCTACTGCGGAATACGTAACCAAAGTTCATGCTATTTGCACACGTACCGGCAATCTTGCAAATTATAGTTTTAGAAAATCTAATAATGATAAATTGGTACTGCTGGGCGAAACAGAAGAATACGAACCTTTAAGCCGGGCTGCATTCTACAAAGCTATGCTCAAAGAAAAAATTAATAAAATGAAGGTAGAAGCTGAGGAGATAAAGCAAAATAAAAAAGATGCCAATGCCTAGAGCTAAAGAGACTACACTGGAGTTGGATCTTGTGGCTTTAGAACATAATTACAATTATATTAGAACCAAAATACATCCTTCAACCATGTTTTTGGCTGTTGTAAAGGCATTTGCCTATGGAAGTGATTCCGTGATCATTGCAAAAAAACTGGAGAAACTAGGAGTAGATTATATGGCGGTGGCTTATGCCTATGAAGGAAAGGTTTTAAGGGAGGCGGGAATTAAAACACCTATACTTGTATTGCATGCACAGCCTTCCAATTATACAATGGTTATAAAATATTGCCTGGAACCCAGTCTTTATTCCCCCAGAGTACTCCGAGAATTCATCAATGCTTCAAAGGCACAAAAGCAAAAGGCTTATCCTGTCCACTTAAAATTCAACACAGGCCTCAACAGGCTTGGATTTTGGGAAAATGATATTGACTATATTGCCAATGAGCTTGAGGGTAAGGATGAATTGAAAATAAAATCAATATTTTCTCATTTGGCCGCCTCTGAAGACAAGTCTGAAGAAGAATTTAGCAAAAATCAAATTAAATCCTTTGAAAAGATTGCCGAGGAATTTACTTCCAAATTAAAAATTAGTCCATTTATGCATATGCTTAATACCTCCGGGATATTCAATTTCCCAGAATCACAATTCCAAATGGTGCGAAGTGGTATTGGCCTTTACGGATATGGAAATGAAGCCAGGTATGATGCTAAGTTGCGACCTGTGGCTACATTAAAAACAATAATCTCGCAGATACACAATATAGAACCTAATGAAAGTGTAGGTTACAACAGGGCTTTTACTTCTCAGGGATACAAAAAAACTGCAACTCTGCCTCTTGGGCATGCTGATGGAATTGGAAGACAATATGGCAATGGAAAAGCTTCGGTTTTAGTAAACGGTAAGGAAGCACCTATTATTGGAAATGTTTGTATGGATATGATCATGATAGATATAACGGGCATTGAATGCGAGGAAGGTGATGAGGTAGTTGTATTTGGAAAAGAGCATTCTGCAGAGACTTTTGCAGCCGGAGCAAACACAATTTCCTATGAACTTCTAAGCTGTATTTCCCAAAGAGTAAAAAGGGTAATTATAGGAGACTAATGAACTATTTAACAAATTGTTAAGAATAGTTATTTTGAGTATCTTGTGACCACATTTATTACCTAACCATTTAAAAACTAATGACATGTTAAAAGAATTCAAGAATTTCATTATGACCGGTAATGTAATTGATTTTGCAGTTGCTGTAATTATGGCAGGGGCCCTAGGCCTTGTTATTAATGGCTTTGTCGCCGACATTATTATGCCAATCGTGGGCGAATTTGCAGGAGGTGTAGATTTTGCAAATTTAAAATATGTCCTAACAGAGACCTCAGGGGTTGAAGGAGAAGCTGGCTATGTAGCGGAAAATGCAATTCGATGGGGAGCATGGGTAAATACTATTGTTAATTTACTAATTGTAGGATTTGTTATGTTTCTTCTTGTTAAGTCCTATAACAAAACAAAAACTCCGCCTGCTCCGCCTGCTCCCTCAGGTCCAAGTCAGGAAGAACTATTAACACAAATAAGAGATTTATTAAAAAAATAATAAGAAATTAAACTCCTTTTAAGGGAGTAACCGCTACATTACTATACTAACTTAAAGGCCGCCAATTAGTTTTCGCAAACTGAATTGGTGGTCATTTTTTTATAATTGTTCTATTTATAACAATTTGTTATTTTTCTATAATTCTAATAAAAAATCTTGTTCATCAACATTGGTTGCAATACCTTTGGACACTAAATAATAAAAACATGAAGGTAGCTGTAGTTGGCGCAACCGGAATGGTTGGCGAAGTAATGCTAAAAGTGCTTAAAGAGCGGAGTTTTCCAATAACTGAACTATTATTGGTCGCCTCTGAGCGATCTGTTGGAAAAAAGATATCCTATAACGGGCAATCCATTAGCGTAATAGGCCTTGCGGATGCTGTAGCTGCCCGTCCGGATTTGGCTATTTTTTCTGCCGGTGGAGATACATCACTAATATGGGCGCCAAAATTTGCTGCAGCTGGAACCACGGTAATTGATAATTCGTCGGCCTGGCGCATGGATCCTGAAAAAAAATTGGTCGTTCCGGAAATCAACGCAAATAAATTAACCAAAGCAGATAAAATAATTGCCAATCCCAATTGTTCTACTATTCAACTCGTTATGGTGCTGGCACCCTTGCATGCCAGATATCAAATGAAGCGTGTAATAGTTTCAACCTATCAATCCGTTTCCGGAACAGGGGTAAAAGCTGTAAAACAGTTGGAGAATGAAATGGCCGGAATACAAGGTGAAATGGCATATCCATATCCTATCAACAGAAATGCCCTGCCGCATTGTGACACATTTATGGAAAATGGATATACCAAAGAAGAAATGAAATTAGCCAGGGAACCTCAGAAGATACTGGACGACCGCACATTTTCAATTTCAGCAACCGCCGTGCGCATTCCTACTGCAGGAGGTCATTCTGAATCCGTTAACGTTGAATTTGAATCCGACTTTGAGCTTAATGAAGTAAGAAGAATTCTGAATAATACCCCGGGAGTTGTTGTACAGGATAATCCGGATACCAACACTTATCCGATGCCGGTTTATGCCCAAGATAAAGATGATGTTTTTGTAGGACGAATACGAAGAGATGAAACGCAGCGAAACACCCTAAATATGTGGATAGTTGCCGATAATCTCAGAAAAGGTGCTGCGACAAATGCTATTCAAATAGCTGAATACCTGGTGGACAAAGAACTCATCTGATGATTCTATTATAAAATCTGTTAAAACCTTTTGGTGCACTAGTACTTAAAGGTTTTTTTATGGTATTTTTGGTTTTTAAAAATATCTATTTTGAAAAATATTGGGATTATATTACTTCTTATTTTTTTTAACATTTCTTGCAAGAACTCAGAACAAAAAGATGCCATTGCCGTGAATTATCCAACCACTAAAAAAGCAGATACCGTTGACAACTATTTTGGAACTGCAGTTAACGATCCTTATCGCTGGCTAGAAGATGACCGGAGTGAAGAAACGGAAGCATGGGTTAAAGAAGAAAACGCTGTCACTTTTGGCTATTTGGATAAAATACCGTTCAGGAAAGATCTGAAGAATAGATTAGAGCAACTATGGAACTATGAGAAACTTAGTTCCCCTTTCAAGGAGGGTGATTACACCTATTTTTATAAGAATGATGGTTTGCAAAACCAATATGTAGTATATCGTCAAAAAGAGAACCAGGAAGCCGAAGTTTTTTTAGATCCAAATGGTTTTTCGGAAGATGGAACTACTTCATTAATGGGGTTGAGTTTTACAAAAGATGGTTCTATGGCTGCTTACTCCATTTCCGTAGGAGGAAGTGACTGGAGGAAGGTAATTGTTATGGAGACCGAAGGGAAGACTATTGTTGAAGACACCCTAATTGATGTAAAATTTAGTGGCCTTTCCTGGTATGGTAATGAAGGTTTATATTATTCAAGTTATGATAAACCTGAAGGTAGTGAACTCTCTGCTAAGACAGATCAGCATAAGCTGTATTACCATAAGTTGGGTACTCCGCAAAATACAGATGCATTAATTTTTGGAGGTATTCCTGAAGAAAAACATAGGTATATAGGTGGAAGTGTGACTGAGGATAATAATTATCTACTTATTTCAGCTGCAAATTCCACCTCGGGTAATAAACTTTATATAAAAGGTTTGAGAAAGCCGAATAGTAAGCTGATAACCATATTAGATCATGAAGACTCAGATAGTAATGTCATTGAAAATGTAGGCTCAAAGCTTTATATGGTTACCAATTTAGATGCTCCTAATAAGAAGGTCATAACTGTAGATGCTTCAGACCCAGGTCAGGAAAACTGGGAAGATTTTATTCCTGAAACAGAGAATGTTCTTAGTCCAAATACCGGCGGAGGTTACTTCTTTGCAGAATATATGATTGATGCCATATCCAAAGTTTTTCAGTATGATTATGATGGTAAGCTTATACGTGAAATAGAACTTCCCGGTATAGGCAGTGCAAATGGTTTTGGTGGTAAAAAGGAAGAAAAAGAATTCTACTTTTCATTTACTAATTATTACACTCCTGGTTCCTCTTATAAATACGACGTGGAAACAGGTAATTATTCCCCCTACTGGAAACCGGAAATTGATTTTAATTCCCATGATTATGAGTCTAAGCAGGTATTCTATACCTCCAAAGATGGAACTGAAATCCCAATGATTATAACCTATAAAAAGGGACTAAAACTCAATTCCAAAAACCCCACTATTCTTTATGGCTACGGTGGCTTCAATATAAGTCTTACCCCTTCTTTCCGTATTGTCAATGCCGTTTGGATGGAACAAGGAGGTGTTTATGCTGTACCTAATTTGCGAGGTGGTGGAGAATACGGGAAAAAATGGCATAATTCCGGTATAAAAACGAAAAAGCAAAATGTGTTTGACGATTTTATAGCTGCTGCGGAGTATCTTATAGAGAACAAATATACCTCATCGGAAAATTTGGCAATAAGAGGAGGTTCTAATGGTGGTCTTTTAGTAGGAGCTACCATGACCCAAAGACCTGAACTAATGAAAGTAGCGCTACCGGCTGTAGGTGTTCTGGATATGCTCCGTTATCATACTTTCACTGCAGGTGCGGGATGGCATTATGATTATGGCACTTCTGAAGATAGTGAAGAAATGTTTCAGTACCTGAAAGCTTATTCACCCATTCATAATGTAAAAGAAGGAGTCGAATACCCTGCCACCTTGATTACAACAGGAGACCATGATGACCGTGTTGTACCAGCCCATAGTTTTAAATTTGCGGCCGAACTTCAGGAGAAGCAGTCAGGTCCTAATCCTACTCTTATTCGCATTGAAACTAACGCCGGCCATGGAGCAGGGACACCTGTTAGTAAAACAATTGAGCAATATGCCGATATTTTTGCATTTACTCTTTATAATATGAACTATAAAGAATTGCCAAATAAGGCAGCCATAAAGGAATTTAAAGAGTAACTATCAATAATTCAGAGCAAAATCCGTTTCTACAGAAACGGATTTTTTTTAGAAGTCGTTTAAGATAATAATCATGTTAAAAATAACCGGTCTATCTTTTGCCTATGACAAGGATTCGGTACTGGATGATATTGGCTTCTCAGTTGATAGAGGTGAACATCTGGGCGTAATGGGTGAAAGCGGTTGTGGTAAAAGCACCCTTTTACAGCTAGTTTACGGAACGCTTCAGCCGGCTCAAGGAAATATTTCTTGGGGAAGAAAACAAGTCAAGGGGCCTCTTTTTAATCTTGTCCCCGGAGAGTCTTACATGAAGTATATGTCGCAGGGGTTCGACCTTATGGGAGTTACTACCGTGGTTGAAAATATTTCTGAATATCTTTCCGTATTTTATCCCAAAGAACTAAAAGAACGCACTGAGGAGTTGCTTGAGATTATCGAAATGAAAAGGTTTGCAAAAACCAAAGTAAAGCAATTGAGCATTGGACAGCAACAGCGCGTTGCTCTGGCCAGGGCTTTAGCTCAAAAACCTGAAGTGTTGCTATTGGATGAACCGTTTAGTCATATAGATAACTTTAGAAAAAACAGTTTAAGAAGAAATTTATTCAACTATCTGAAGCAAGAGAAGATAACTTGCTTAACCGCCACTCATGATCACAATGATATATTACCATTTGCAGACCGAGTACTCGTACTCAAGGATAGACAAATATTAGCTGAAGAACCCATCGAGGAGTTGTATAAGAGCCCACGAAACCTTTACATTGCTTCGCTCTTTGGTGAAGCTAATTTGGTTCCAATTAACATTATTAAATCATATGCAGATACCAAACGAAAAATTATTGTCTATGCTCATGAATTTAAAGTATCCCGAAATTCCGGTCTTCCCGTGGTTGTAAAAAAAACATATCCGATGGGAAGTCATTATCTGGTTGAAGGACTTACAGATGAGCAAATAATCTATTTCCATTCAGAACGGAATATAGAAATTGAAACAGAAGTTTTTCTGAATATTTCTCTTGAAACAATTAATCAAAGGCTAAAACTCTAATCAACCTTTGCGAAATGAACAAAGACTTGATATTACAGGAATCAAAGTTTAGAGCCGTCCGAAGTGGAGGTGCAGGTGGCCAGCATGTTAATAAAGTATCTACAAAAGTGGAACTTACTTTAAACCTGGCTAGTTCAAAGGCGTTTAATGCATCTGAAAAAGAACGCCTATATAAAAAACTCAATAAACGACTTACATCGGAAAATAAACTGCAGGTTCAATGTGACGAATCCCGGAGCCAACATAAGAATAGGGAAATTGCAGAAGACCGTTTACTAAAACTACTTGAGGAAGCTCTTAAAGTTCCTAAAAGACGTAAAAAAACTTCTCCTTCTAAAACTTCGGTAGAAAGAAGATTAAAAACTAAAAGAGTAGTAGCAAAGAAGAAAACGAGCCGGAAAAAACCAGAAGAAGATTGAATAAACTATTGGTCTACAGTATTTATTAAGGTGCCAATTCCATCAATCTCAATTTTAATTTCATCGCCTTTTTGTAAAGTAAAATCCGTAGAAGGAACTATTCCAGTTCCCGTCATTAGCAGGCTGCCAAAGGGAAAAGAATTTTCTGCATAGAGGTAACTTACCAAATCTTCAAACTTGCGTTTAATTTGATCAATCCCTATCTCACCGGTAAATACCTGTTTACTATCCCTCCGTATTTCAAGCCTGATTTTTGTTGTTTTTGGAAGAGGTCCTTCAACAACTAAAATACAGGGGCCAATAGCTGCGGATCCATCGTAAGTCTTTGCCTGGGGCAAGTACAAAGGATTTTCTCCTTCAATGCTTCTGGAACTCATATCATTCCCAATAGTGTACCCAATTATTTTACCGGATGAACTAATTACAAGGGTTAACTCAGGTTCTGGAACATCCCAGGTAGAATCTTTTCTTATTCGAACTTTTCCTCCAGAGCCAACCGCTCTGTAACCCATAGACTTAAAGAACAATTCCGGCCGTTCTGCAACATATACCCTGGCATAAAAATTACTGCCTCCTTTTTCTTTTGATTCTTCTTCACGTCCCAGTTTGCTATTGAAATAGGTAACTCCGCTGGCCCAGATTTCCTGGTTTTCTGCGGGAGCAAGGAGTCCTTTTTTTACATAAGTTTCCGGATCTTGTAAAGGCTCCATCCCGGTAATCAGACGCTCAATCTTTGTAAAAAGGTTATTGTCATTAATAAATGAATCCCAACTTTCCCCTTCCAGAAGATAAAAGATTCCTTTGTTTTCAATCAGAATCCCTTTATATACCCTATAAACTTTCATGTCAATATGGATTATGTAATTATTTAAAGGTTGCCGATGGCATAGAACAATTTATTGAAAAATATATGATTCTGAGTTGTTTTAAGGAATTCCTTTATTAAAAAAGTTAAAGAACCTTTTTAATACAAATCGTTTTTTGATTAAAATCAAAACAATGACCTTTAGATTTCCCCAATAACTTTTTTCCAATAGGGCTAAGTGAAGAAACACAATATATTTGGGCAGGGCCCTTTTTGAAAGCTCCCGCCGAAATTGAAATATAATACACCCCCTCTGTAGTAATCACTAGACTGCCCTGACCAATATTTTCGTGGCTTGCCAGAGTAGTAATACCAGCTAAAGCCTGTCTCATCTTTTCCGCTTCATATAGCTGATGCCCCAGCTTCTCCCTTTCAAGTTGAATCATAGCCCTCCCTGTTTCATGTTTATCCCCCGCGCTACTCTTTGTCTCGGATTTTAGAGAATCGTTAATGCTATTTATATTATTTTGGATACGTCCAATCCTATCTTCTGCGAATGATACACAAAATCTGCGTAATTCATCCTTGATGGCCACTGAAATTTTCATATCAGGTTAAATCAGCTAAATTTTTTCCCACCAAGCTACCTATAGCAATCCCCATACCTCCCAGCCTTACTCCGCATATCAGGTTATCAGAAAGTTGCTTTACAATTGGTCTCTTTGTATTACCTATCCCCATAATCCCGCTCCATCTGCGTTCAATCTCAAAATCTGTGTGAGGTAAAATGATTTCTTGTAACATGTTGTCCAGGTGATTCTGAATTAGTTCTGTTTGTCCAAATTCTGATGTTTCTTCCGATTTGAAATCCAGATTTCTACCCCCGCCTAAAAGAATACGATTATCAATATTTCTAAAGTAATAATATCCCTCATCGAGATGAAAAGTCCCTTTAATCTCAAGATTATTAATTGGTTTTGTAATTAAAACCTGTGACCTTGCAGGTTTAACTTCTTCATCCAGAAGCTGAGCTGCAAATCCATTTGTAGCGATTATAAGTTTTCTTGTCTTAAATTCAAATTGGTTAGTACACACCTTTACGTTTCCATGACCGTCATCAAAAGAGGTAACGGTAATTGAATTTAATATGTTTACTCCAGCATGACGGATCAATGACAGCAAAGAATTCATCATGGCTCCGGTATTAATTTGTGCTTCAAACCTACTGGTGATATATTGATTTTGAATCTTGTTAAAGTTAAAAGTGTTTGGATGGAAATAATATGCATCTTCGCCATAAACAGGCTTAAGCAACTTATTAATATTACTTAGAGCTTCAGAACAATCACTAAATAATTTAGTGTGTTCTTTTAAAAAAAGTTCATGTCCTCCATGTTGTTGAAAATCCATTTTGGAATCCCCCAGAGTAGTGCGTAATAATTGAATCCCTTCCCATCTGCTTCTCACCAGTTCCAGCACTTCCTCCTGAGAATGGGTTTTAAGGTCACTAACAATTTCTGAGATACTACCAAAACATGCAAATCCTGCATTTTTTGTGCTTGCACCCTGGGGTAAAGTCCCTTTTTCAAGAATAAGAATTTTCGCTTTTGGATATTTTTTGCTCAAATAATATGCGCAATTAAGGCCCACAATACCGCTCCCAACAATAGTAAAATCAATGTTGGATAACCAAGTTTTATATTCCCAATAACTAAGATTCATCGTGCTATAAAAAACTCCGACGATGGCCGGAGTTCATATTCTATTCTTCTGGTTTAGGATCCATTTTAAAATCTTCCATGAATTTAGTGGTATAATTCCCCGCCAGATAATCGGGATGGTCCATTAATTGCCTGTGAAACGGAATAGTTGTGGCTATTCCTTCAATTACAAATTCGTCCAAAGCTCGTTTCATTTTATTTATTGCCTCTTCCCTGGTCTGGGCTGATGTAATAAGCTTGGCAATCATGGAATCATAATTCGGAGGAATTATATATCCGCTGTATACATGTGTATCCAATCGAATCCCATGACCTCCTGGGGTGTGCAATGTAGTTATTCTGCCAGGTGAAGGCCTGAAATCATTATAGGGGTCTTCCGCATTAATCCTGCATTCAATAGCATGAAGTTTTGGGACATAATTTTTACCTGAAATAGGTACTCCGCCAGCTACGAGAATCTGCTCCCTAATCAAGTCATAATCCACTACCTGTTCTGTAATGGGATGTTCTACCTGAATACGTGTATTCATTTCCATAAAATAAAATTCACGGTGCTTATCCACCAAGAATTCCACGGTGCCGGCACCTTCATATTTTATATACTCCGCCGCCTTTACTGCAGCGTTTCCCATAGCTTCCCTAAGGTCATCTGTCATAAAAGGGGAAGGGGTTTCTTCAGTGAGTTTCTGATGTCTGCGCTGTATTGAGCAATCTCGTTCTGAAAGGTGACATGCATTCCCATATTGGTCCCCGATAATTTGAATTTCAATATGCCTTGGTTCTTCAAGAAGTTTTTCCATGTACATTCCGCCATTTCCAAAGGCGGCCGTTGCCTCCTGTACAGCACTTTCAAACGCCGCTTCAATATTCTCTTCCTTCCAAACGGCCCTCATACCTTTCCCACCACCACCGGCAGTAGCTTTTAGCATTACGGGATATCCCATTTTCTTCGCTTCTTTTTTGGCATGTCCAATATCTTTCAGCAAACCTGCCGAGCCCGGAATTACCGGTACCCCGGCCTTTTTCATGGTTTCTTTGGCCGTAGCCTTATCCCCCATCTTATCAATCTGATCTCCGGAAGCACCAATAAATTTAATTTCATGCTCTGCACAAATTCTAGAAAATTTAGAATTTTCTGATAAAAACCCATATCCGGGATGAATTGCATCTGCATTCGTAATTTCTGCGGCAGCAATTATATTGGGTATTTTCAGATAGGACTCGCTACTGGGTGCCGGGCCAATACAAACTGCCTCATCCGCAAACCGAACATGCAAGCTCTCTTCATCTGCTTTGGAGTAAACAGCCACGGTTTTAATGCCCATTTCCTTGCAGGTCCGTATAATACGTAAGGCTATTTCACCTCGATTTGCAATAAGTATTTTTTTAAACATAGCTTTTACTATAGAATTCTCAAGAACCCGAATTCAAACACTTAAAAGTGTTTTCGATTACGAGTCCAATTAAATAAAATTATGAGGGATCCACCAGGAACAATGGCTGGTCAAATTCTACCGGAGAAGAATCCTCAACTAATACTTTTATGATTTTACCTGAAACTTCAGATTCAATATCATTGAATAGTTTCATTGCTTCAATTACACATAATACATCACCCTGCCCTATATTAGCACCTACCTCAACAAATGGCGGTTTGTCAGGAGATGGTTTTCTGTAAAAAGTGCCTATAATAGGAGATTTAATGGTAATATATCTGGAATCTTCCTCGGTGCCGGATGCGTCTGCACTAGCTTCAGAAGCGATTGCGCCATCGGTTGATGCAGGAGTCAAAGATGGGCCCACGGGAGCACTACTTACCGGTATTTGCTGTACATAGGTTGTAGTTTCATGGGGAGAGTTAAATGCTCCCGTCCTAATAGTAATCTTGATTTCATCAGTTTCAAGCTTTACTTCGCTAGCTCCAGATTTTGCTACAAATTTAATTAGACTTTGAATTTCTTTTATATCCATGGTATTCTATTTTGATTCGTTATTGCCATTATATGCCCATTTTAAATATATGGATCCCCAGGTGAATCCACCGCCAAAAGCCGCAAATACCAGGTTATCCCCTTTTTTGAGTTTCTTTTCGTAATCAAAAAGCAGTAATGGTAATGTTGCCGAAGTTGTATTACCGTATTTATCAATATTCATCATCACCTTGGAAGATTCCAATTCCATTCTCCTTGCTGTAGCGTCTACAATTCTTTTGTTCGCCTGATGTGGTATTAACCAAGCCACATCATCATGCGTGAGATTATTACGTTCCATTATTTTGGCAGCCACATCGGCCATATTTGAAACAGCAAATTTAAAAACAGATTTTCCGTCCTGATAAACATAATGCTTTTTGTTTTTGACGGTTTCTTCAGAAGAAGGCATTAACGAACCCCCAGCTTCAATCTTTAAAAACTCTCTTCCCGTACCATCAGATCTCAAATATTCGTCCTGCAATCCTAATCCCTCATCATTGGGTTCAAAGAGAACCGCTCCGCCCCCATCACCAAAAATAATACAGGTAGTTCTTTCAGTATAATCAAGAATAGAAGACATTTTATCTGCTCCTATCAGGAGAACCTTCTTATACTTGCCAGATTCTATATAACGTGCCGCTGTAGACATCCCAAATAAAAAGTTTGAACAGGCAGCCTGCATGTCAAAGGAAAAGGCATTTACCGCCCCAATTTGCGAAGCAACATAGGCTGATGTTGAAGCAACTGGTAAATCTGGTGTTGCAGTTCCAACAATAACCAGATCAATTTCAGCAGGGTCTAAATTAGACTTACTAATTAAATTTTCAGCCGCTTTAATAGCCAGGAAAGAAGTCCCTTTATCCTTATCTTTTAGTATTCTTCTTTCTCTAATTCCTGTTCTGGTGGTAATCCATTCGTCCGTAGTATCCACCATAGTTTCCAACATTTTATTGGTTAACCTGAAGTCCGGCACGTAAGCCCCTACAGCTGTAATTGCTGCTGTTATTCTTCCCATAGTAAGTGTGGTTTTTATCAAGAAACCTTAAAAAATGGTCGAAAATTCGTGAAAAATAGTCATTTTTTAGGACTTTTTGCCTAAAAAGCTGATTTTTAAAGATTTTCGTCTAACCCATAAAAAAACTCCCAAACAATTATAGTTGGGAGTTTAAAATTATAGCAAGGTATACTATACTGTTTCTTCTTCTGTCTTATCAATTAGAACTTGTCCGCGGTAATACAATTTACCTTCATGCCAATGAGCTCTGTGGTAAAGATGTATTTCTCCTGTTGTTGGATCCTTTGCAAGAGTTGGCGCTATGGCTTTATAGTGAGTTCTTCTCTTATCTCTTCTTGTTCTGGATATTTTCCTTTTAGGATGTGCCATTTTGTAATCTATTTATCCGTTAGTAATTTTTTTAATGCCTCCCATCTGGGATCTATTTTATTTTTGTCTTTCTTATTCTCTTTTGGTTGCAATTCTTCAAGCCTTTTAAGTGCTTCCGAATTTAATGTGCCGTCTAATACTCCCGGGTGTATACGTTTGGAAGGTACTGACAATACTATCATTTCATAAACGTATTGCGAAATATTAACCTGATGTTCTCTATGTGGAATAATGAGTATTTCATCATCTTCGTCATTGTAGACGTCCCCAAACTTTACTAAAAGTTTCAAAGAAGCTTTTATTTTTTGATCAAAAGATTCATTAGTAAGATCGCAATAGAGATTTACTGTACCCTTAGTCTTCATTTCAAGCTCCAGAACTGTTGACATCCTGTCTAACACAATGTGAAGTTTAATCTCCGCATCATTAAATTCATGGTAATCAAAAGATTCAAAGAACGTATTGTCTATTTGATATTCAAACTTGTGTTTCCCTTGTTTTAATCCTGCAAAAGGAATACAGTATTCCTTATTCTTCATCGCGTTATACACTAGTTTAAGGCGTGCAAAGATACTTTTTTTTTCTAAAACCCCAATTAAAAAGGAAATATATTTCCCAGGAATTATGTTATAAACTATTGGAGTTATATTAATATCATGCTCGTTTAATTTTATGTTTTTGCAATGGATTTTTCATGAGTTTTTGAAACTCCATCCTTTTCCTGAAAATATTTATTGCCATAAAAACTGCTTCCTTAAATGACCCCGGATCAGCTTCACCTTTACCCGCTATTTCATATGCCGTGCCATGATCGGGAGATGTGCGCACTTTTGACAGGCCTGCAGTAAAATTGACCCCCTTCCCAAAAGAGAGCGTTTTAAAGGGGATTAAACCCTGATCGTGATATGCTGCGAGAATTGCATCAAAGCTCTTATATCCTTCAGATCCAAAAAAACTGTCTGCTGCATAAGGGCCATATACCAAGTGCCCCTCATCCGATAATTCACTAATAACCGGTTTTAATACTTCATCATCCTCTTTGCCAATGACCCCGTTGTCTCCACTATGGGGATTAATCCCCAATAGAGCAATTTTTGGTTTTCGTATGCCAAAATCCATTTTTAAAGAGTCTTCCATGATCCGGATTTTATTACGTATAACTTTAGGTGTAATGGCCTCAGGTACATCTTTTACAGCCAGATGGTCTGTTAGTAATCCTATCCTTAAAGTCTCAGTGACCATGAACATTAAACTTTCTCCTTCCAGTTCACTCGCCAGAAAGTCTGTGTGGCCCGGAAAGTTAAAATCCTTGGTTTGTATATTGTTTTTATTAATTGGCGCCGTTACAAGTAAATCAATTTCATTCTTTTTTAAGGCATTTACTGCTGCCCGAAGTGACTTTAAAGCATAGGCGCCACTTTCTTCGGTAGCTTTTCCATAGAGTATATTTGGGATCTCGTTCCAAACATTTATTACATTAACTTTCCCCGCAATGGCCCTTGAAGCTTCTTTAATTCCATTGTAGTTAATGTTGATTCCAAGATCGTTCTTCTGTTTAGATATGGTTTTGTTGGATGCAAAAATAATTGGGGTGCAAAAATCCGTCATTCTGGGATCTTCAAATGTTTTTAGGACAACTTCACATCCAATACCATTCAAATCGCCAATAGATATCCCAACCCTTATTTTTGCTTTTTCCTCCATGTTATCAAACTCTTTATTTCTACTTTTACAGAGCAAAACTACTTATTTTAAACGATACATGTTTACAGGAATAATTGAAACTTTAGGCAAAATACACAGATTGCGAAAAGAAGGTAGTAATCTTCATATAACGGTTAGTTCGCTAATAACGGACAAATTGAAAATAGACCAAAGCATATCACACAATGGGGTATGCCTGACGGTTGTTGAAAAAGAAACCTCTTATTATACAGTTACAGCTATTGATGAGACTCTGCAAAAGACAAACCTCTCAGAACTAAAAGAGGGGCAGGTGGTTAACCTGGAACGAGCCATGGTTATGGGCTCGAGACTAGACGGACACCTGGTTCAAGGCCATGTAGACCAAACGGCTATTTGTAGAAAAATAACCAGAATTGATGGTAGTTGGATGTTTACTTTCGAATACGATCCGAAGCGCAATAATATAACCATTGAAAAGGGATCCATTACAGTAGACGGAGTTAGCTTAACGGTCGTTAATTCTGAAAAGAATGCCTTTAGTGTAGCAATTATTCCCTATACTTATGAAAATACCCGGTTTAAGGAATATGAAATTGGCACTTTGGTGAATCTGGAGTTCGATGTTATTGGAAAGTACGTTGCCAGGTATCTGGAATTGCAGTCATGAATGCCATATCTTAGTCCTAAATTAGCCAGTATTGAGGGTATGCCAGCAACTTACTTTATACCTTAATGAATATTTTGCGCCTGTACATTACATAAGCTAATAGTAAATAAAACGAAACAACTGTTAATCCATACAGGAGCGAAGATAACTCAGCAGACATGAAATCGTGAAGGTATATCTTCTTAAACAACCACTGATGAAGTGTGGTTTGTTCATCTATTTTAACGGAATAGAATATTTTAGTCACAAAGCTTGATAAAAAATACACCGTAATTGCATTTGAGCCAGCGTAACGGAAAACACTCCCAAATTTAATTCCTTTTACGTCCGTCATATAATAAATAAAAGCCAGCAAAATATTAGCCCATCCCGCGGTGACTAATACAAAGCTGCTGGTCCAAAGAGCCTTGTTAATTGGGAATACAAGATCCCAAAGATGTCCAGCCAGAACAAGAGCCACCCCTAGTACAAATAGTAAAATTTCCTTGTTAGTTCTTTTAGACAAGAGTATCAAACCCGTAAATGTGCCCATCAAAGAAGTTGCTATAGAAGGCAGCGTACTTAATAATCCTTCGGGATCATAGTCTTCCTTGTACATATGGGTTCCTAATACATTGAGGTCAATATAGCTAGCCCAGTTATTGGCTGCCCTTTCTAAAGTTGGCTCCATGCCATTAACAGGAATAAAACCCATCCATATCCAATACCCAATTAATATTGTTATGCAAATTCCAAGAAGTACTCTCCAGTTAAAATTTATGAACAAAATTGCCGTAAAAAAGAATACTACCCCAATTCGTTGCAAAACACCCGGAAACCGGATACTTTCAAAATCCTTAAAAAAAGGAAAATGTATTGTAAATGCTCCCAAAAAAAGGCCTAAACCTATTAACTTTAAAGCTCTTACCGTAATTTTCTTGTAGATAGCCTTCGTAGCCTTTTTGTTATTGTAAGAAAAAGCTATTGAGGTTCCTACTATAAAAAGGAAAAATGGAAATACAAGATCCGTTGGTGTATATCCGTGCCAATTGGAATGCAAAAAAGGCCCATAAACATTCGACCATGTGCCTGGTGTGTTTACCAAAATCATTAGTACTATGGTAAGGCCACGAAAAATATCAACAGATATAATTCTTTCTTTCATAGAACTACAATATATTTTCTTTCATCCGATTCCAGACTCTTGCTAATAAAACCCCCGAAACAATTGCTATTACGGTTAATATGATGGCCAGTTTTGTATCCCCATAAATCCAATATCCAGTAGCAAACATACAGGTATAAATAAGCACACAGCCTAAAACCATTGCTGATATTCCCTGTGGAACACTCCACTTCTCATTAGGGTCAGAAATTACAACCCCATCTGCATTTGCATCTTTAGTAACCTTTCTCCAGCCAGGCCCTCCTGGTTGAATTTTTATATAGAAGTCCCTTAAAACTGTTTTAGATTCCGGTTGGGTTATAAACGTAGCAGCCAACCAAATGATCGTGGTAACCAGAACAACAAAGGGATACTCCGTCCAGTCTGGAAAAACACCAGTGTCTGTTGCAAATAGGAATGGCCCCACGGCGGTTAGTTTAAGAACTATAGATATAATTCCTGAGGCAAACATAGCGGTAATCTCACTCCAGGCATTAATACGCCACCAAAACCATCTTAAAATAAATATTAAACCGGTGCCAGCACCAAAAACGAGTAGTACTTCAAACAATTGAAGAGCATTTTGTAAAAGCAATGCAAGAAGAGCACTAAGCACCATAAGGCCAACAGTAGACAAACGCCCAACCGCCACTAACTTTTTTTCTGAAGCCTTGGGGTTGATCTGCTGTTTGTAAAAATCATAAACTATATAAGAAGATCCCCAGTTTAGCTGGGTAGAAATTGTACTCATATATGCGGCTATTAACGATGCCAAAACCAAACCCAGAAGCCCGCTCGGCAATTTGGTAAGCATGGCGGAATATGCCAAATCATGTCCTAATTTATCATCTGCGACGTTTGGAAATGCCTCGTGAATACTGGCTATATCCGGATATATAACCAAAGAAGCCAGGGCTACCAATATCCATGGCCATGGCCTTAAGGCATAATGCATAATATTAAAGAAAAAGGTAGCTCCAATAGCATGATTTTCGTTCTTTGCCGCCAGCATTCTTTGCGCAATATAACCTCCACCACCAGGTTCCGCTCCCGGGTACCATGAACTCCACCATTGAACCGCTAGAGGTATAATAAAAAGTGTGATCAAAGCCTGCTTGTCGCTGAAATCTGGCAGAATAGAGAGTTTGTCTGCCACATTTTCATTGGCCATAAGTGCTTGTATTCCTCCAACTTCGGGTAAATTCACTAAATAATATGCCGCCCCGATTGCGCCTCCCATTGCAACAAAAAACAATAAGAAATCTGTATAAACAACGCCTTTAAATCCACCTAATGCACTAAAAGTTACCGTAATTAATCCGGCACTTATTACAGTCTGCCAGGGTTCCAACCCAAGCATTATTCCCCCAATTTTAATGGCTGCCAGGGTAACCGCAGACATCGTGATTACATTAAAAATAACCCCGAGGTAAATAGCGCGAAACTTTCTTAAAAATCTTGCCGGAGCGCCGCCATAACGCAGTTCATAAAATTCGAGATCCGTATTTACATTAGATTTTCTCCAAAGTTTGGCATAAACAAATACTGTTAACAGACCGGTAATAAGAAAGGCCCACCAAACCCAATTTCCTGAAACTCCGTTCGTCCTTACAATATCGGTCACCAGGTTTGGAGTATCTGTAGAAAATGTGGTTGCCACCATAGAGAGTCCCAATAACCACCAGGGCATAGTCCTTCCGGATAAGAAAAATTCTGAGGTATTCTTGCCTGATTTTTTAGAAACAAGAATTCCGATAAGAAGAACAATTGAGAAAAATACAATTATAAACGAATAGTCTAGAGTGCTTAGTTCCATAGTTTGGTTTTGGTCGGGGCATAAAGATATTATTTTTTAGGATACATTTGTTTTTTGTTCTTAAAACCTATTAATCTCTTTAACCTCTTATATTGGAAATTACCACCACCTCCTGGATATTGGCATTTTCTGCTTCGGTAATTCTGGGGATTTCTAAAGCTGGACTAAAAGGTATCGCCATTATTATTGTTACCCTTATGGCCCTCGCCTTCGGAGCCAGGGAATCTACTGGGCTCATTGTACCTTTACTTTTGGTTGGTGATGTTTTTGCCGTAATTTATTACAACAGGCACGCACAATGGAAATATATTTTTCGCTTTCTACCCTGGATGATTTTAGGATTGCTAATAGGGGTTCTGATTGGAAAAAACCTTCCCGAAAAGACATTTAAAATTGGAATGTCGGGCATTATTCTGGTGAGCGTATTGCTTATGTACTGGTGGGATTTACGCAAATCAAAATCTGTCCCCTCACATTGGTCATTTGGTGGATTTATGGGAGTGATGGCAGGAATTACCACTATGATAGGAAATTTGGCCGGAGCTTTTTCAAATATTTATTTTTTGGCCATGCGACTTCCCAAAAACGTATTTATAGGCACCGCGGCGTGGCTTTTTCTAATTATAAATGCTATAAAACTTCCTTTTCACATTTTTGTCTGGAAAACTATTAGTTGGGAAACATTGGTGATAGACTTAAAGCTGATCCCCGGAATCATATTAGGGCTATTTATTGGTGTACGCTTGGTTAAAATTATTCGTGAAAGTTTTTACAGGAAATTGATCCTGATTTTAACCGCCATAGGGGCCATCCTCATTCTGTTTCGGTAATCGATAATTTAGCGAAAACAGGGAAATGATCTGAAGGATATCTCAAGTCTTTCGAATCACTCAAAATGGCATATTTAAGAAGCTGAAACCCTGTTTTGGATAGGAATATATAATCTATTCTTCTAGTTATGGGTTCTGAAAAATTAAACCCGTTAAATGTTCCTTCAGGACCAAAAGCCTTAACCCCGGCAAGCAGATGGCTATCCTGCATGGCACTGGAAAGCAATAAAATACTCGGGTGATCCGGCTCCAGGTTAAGGTCGCCTGTTAGTATTACCGGGTAACCCTGCTTATTTAATTCTTCTATTCTTTCAATGATTAAGAATACACTTTCCTTTCTGGCCTCCTCTCCAATATGGTCAAAATGCGTATTGAATACCCAAAAGTTTTGGCCTCCACTTTTAGTTTTAAATAAACCGTAAGTGCAGACCCGTTTTATGGCTGCATCCCATCCTTTTGAGGGTATTTCAGGCGTTTCGGAAAGCCAGAAGGTGTTTTCTTCCAGTAATTCCAACTTCTCCGTATTATAAAAAATTGCGGAAAATTCACCATTTTTGAGTCCGTCTTCTCTCCCTTTTCCAATATAGTTATACCCCGGCATACCATTCTTTATTTCTTCCGACTGATGCAGTAATCCTTCCTGAATACCAAAAACCTCGGGTTCATGAAAGTTGAGTTGACCAATTAAAAAGTCCTTTCTATTATCCCAACGATTAAGGCTATCAGAAGCTACATCTAATCGAATGTTATAAGATAGTACAGTGATGCTTTGAGCATTTGAATTTAGACCTATAAACAAAAATAGCATCAGAATTAAAAGGGTTCTTCGTATCATAATTCGAATATATTATTGCAAATATGGACTGCTGAAGTTTAATTTCCTCAAGCCATTTTGCACTGCTTTATTATTCATGAATAAATTCCACAACAGGCCGGATCTGTAGTTCTCTATCATTACCGGAATAGGGCCCTGATCTATAGCCAGATACCTGGGCAAATACCAATTATACTCATTACTATAGGCATCATATGGTCCATATATTCCTATAAGTGAATCCTGTTCCGAATACAGTTGTCTTAAAAAAGCTATACTTTGTTCCGGAGTATATGGCATAGAAGATAAGGCAGCAGTAGGCGAAATAACACCCAGATCATTAGTTGGGTTGTGTCCTGAATAGCCGTCTATTGAATAACTTGAAGTTAGCCCCCATTGATTCGCCCCATAACCCTTAAATCCCTTTGGGTTGTCCAGACAATAGTTATAATGAATTAGTGCGTGATTGGTATTTAATTTCCAATAGTCTGCATAAGCGTCTTGAAGGCCATTAGGATCCAATCCTAAATAAGAATAATGCGCCCAGAACAAAGGTCCTACCGGTTCATCACTATACTCATAATGATCTAATTCCGTCTCCAGTCCATAATAGGTAGTGTCATCAAGAATAGCCCCTGACCTGGCCCATCCGGTATCATATACCTTTTTATCAATTCCGTGAGTTGGCGAAGCAGCGGCCAGCACATATAGAATAAGGCATTCATTATAGCCCCCTATTGGGAAATTCATTTCCCATCCAAATTGTGGGCTCCAATGCCAATAAAGCACCTCCTCTCCTCCCCTGGTATACCAATCCCATTCAACATCTTCCCAAAGTTTAATTATCCTCACAGCCAGGTCTTTTTCCTGTGGTTCAGACTCATCCAGATACTCCTTAACCGTAAGCAAACCCTGCACCAAAAAAGCAGTTTCAACCAGGTCACCCCCATTATCAGCGGGACTAAAAGGATAGACTGTACCATCTGGATTTAACCAATGTGGCCAGGCACCATGAAAACGGTCTGCTTTTTCCAGAAAACTGACGATCTTTATATACCGTTCAATAGCTTCTTTCCTGTTGATAAAACCTCGTTCAATGCCTACAAGGATGGCCATCAACCCAAATCCGGAGCCACCGGATGTTATAATATCTTTTGAATGGTTAGAGTAGTTATTGTCTGTATGAAAACGTTCCCTGGCAAGACCTGAGACCGGTTCTGCACCTTCCCAGAAATAATTAAAAGTCTGCTGCTGAACCATATCCAACAATTCGGAATCCGTAAGAGATGCCTCAGAATCAGCATTTGATCCATTATCTTTATCCTCAACAGATTTCTGATTATTACAGCTCAATACAAGGAATATACAAAGCATCGTTGCAGGCCAAGGGATCGTAAGCTTTTTTAACATACTATACTATTGTGGGTTTATATTAGATAAGTTACAAAACCTTTTTTAATTGTGCTTCCTGTCGGAAAGCAGTTAAAAAGGATGTGAAAATAACTTTTTTTAATTACCTTGTATATCATGATCCATTAACAGAGAATCATCATATCAATTCTTATAAAAAGAAATAATGAAATTTAATTTAGCTGAAAAATTAGCCATAGTAAAAGCCATTGATGAGGTTATTCTGGTAGACGGAAAAGTTGATAAACGTGAAATTGACTTCCTTGCCCAATTAATGGATATTCTAAAATTTGACCGCGTTCTCATAGAAGAAGCCAGGAAAATTACCGCTAAGGAATGTATGCAAGTCCTAAAGGCCATGCCTGACAATAAAAAAACCGCACTAGGAGTAATGTTGAGCGAGATGGCCAACGCCGATGGAGAGTTTAATGAGGATGAATACCGACTTATTTTTAATCTTTTACTGGAAGCCGGTATTGATATTGAATCTGCGCTTTAATTGGCAGACCACTCGACCTTATTAACTGAACGAATCATAAAATTTAAAAATCCGACTTTTCATAAAAAGTCGGATTTTATATTAGGAAATACACTCCGGCACATAGGGTGTGCGGAATATGGGATGTATTCCTAAAGTTCTTTATACAGATCTGCGGTATTATACCATTCTGCCTGATGCGTAATTTTTCCTTCTTCATTAAAAAAGTAGACAGCATACCATTTTAGTCTTCCACTTTTTCCGGTTTCTACAAAGTTAAACTTCCACAGGCCGTAAGCTCTGACATCTCCATTAGGCTTTTGATTGTCATCCAGGCCTGCAAAAAACTCAGCATCGGTTAGTTCTTTGTTGTCATACGCTTTCATAAATCCTTTCATGGCCTCTTCATAGTCAGCTCTGGGCAGGGAGTCACTACCCACACTGGGAGGTGACCAGATAAAATCTTCAGTAATATAAGAGCTGAAGTTTAAGGAGTCATTGTTAGAAAATGCCCCCAAAAAAGCCTTAGTGGTTTCAACGTTCTTATGGAATTTTTCCATATTCGGATCCGGCATCGGTGCCTCGGGTTCCTTCACTTTTTCCTGGCAACTGGCCAGAAGTACAATAGCAGCGACTAAGAGAATAATTTTTTTCATGTTTTTTATAATAGTTTTATGGTTAACAAGTATATCTCAATGAAAGGATATGTTGCTAGGATATAACTTTTAAGGGTATAATCATAACAATGGGGGATGAAGTCCCGCTTTTATTGTCCGAGTACACTGTTTTATTTATCAATAGAAAAAAATAATCCCCCTTAACATTAAATAGTTTCGAGCATTTTTTGTTCCCGCTATTAAAAGAAACCACTCAATAAAACTTTGGTTCCACAAAATACTTTAGTAAATTCATAACGATTAGCTTCCTGCCGATCAGTTGAAAAATTAGAAGAAAAAATGAAATTATTTAAAGGTTTTAGGCAGCAATTGATTCAAGAAAACAACGTAAAAAAATACCTGTTATATGCCATTGGTGAAATTTTACTGGTAATGATTGGTATTACCCTGGCTTTTCAGGCAGATAACTGGAATGAAAACAGGGAGAGAAAAATTGCAGAGATAAGAACCTATGAGAATATCAGAGATGAAATTATTGGCGATAAAAAACTAATTCAGGGTCAGATGATTTATAACAATAACTACATGGTCCAGTTTGAATATGCCAAAGATATCATTTTGACCAATGACCAAACCAAAATGGATACCCTGGGGATTATAGCTACAAAACTTGTCAACTATTCAGATTTTGAAGGAGATGGTAATATTTATGAGACTATGGTAAATAGCGGCGAAATACAGTTGCTTCGAAACCAAATGATCATTAACAGAGTTAGATGGTTGGAAGAAAGCTATAATTATATTAACAGAATGGAGAATATTCATTACGATGTGATGATGAACTTCGCTGCCCCCAATATAACTTCAGCCGTAAATTTTATTACCGCTGAAGTCGTTGACCCAGACCTTATCTTTTCCAACGAATTTCAAAACCTTGTGTTTTTATTGATCAGGATTATGAAAGAAAAAGACAACACTTACCTTTCTGCAATAAATGAAATTGATGGAATACTTGCATTAATTGATGAGGAGATTAAGCCTAACTAAAAACACAAAAGCAATGATAAAACAGACATTTCTCAGTATCCTGCTTCTTGGATATTTACACGGGATCGCACAAAAAGAAACTCAATCCTATGCTCAAAAAGAAGTTGATTTTTATTCAAGCGGACAATGGGGAAATTACGGAAACGACCCGGGTGGCATAAGGTATTCTCCCCTGAATCAAATAAATACTGCAAACATAAAAAGCCTAAAATCTGCGTGGAGTTACCAAACAGGAGAATTACTTACCTATGAGGGAACAGAAGTAGCCTCAAAAGCTGCTTTTGAGGCTACACCAATAATGATAGACGGAGTGCTATATTTCAGCACCCCCACCAACCGAATCATAGCCATAACAGCAGATACCGGAGAAGAGTTATGGACATTTAATACTCGGGTAGACTTAAAAGCAAACTATTCAGAAATAACTTCCAGAGGGGTTTCTAAATGGATAGACCCTGAACTGAATCCTGAAGATCCAAACTATATGCGAATCCTGGCTGCAACTATTGACGGCCGCCTTATTGCCCTGGATGCCAATACCGGGAAACCCATAGCTTCGTTTGGAGAAAACGGCACCATAGACCTTACCGCAGGAATAGGTCGTATCCAGGTTACTTCACCACCAGCTATAATTAATGATTTAATTGTTATTGGCTCCACTATGGGGGATAACCAACGTTTTGATTATCCCCAGGGCGTTGTGCGGGCATTTAATGCCCGAACCGGTGTATTGGTCTGGTCCTGGGATCCCATCCCAAGAAAATCATCAGATTCCGGATACGATACGTGGCAGGGATCTAAAGCCCACCAAAGCGGAGCAGCCAATGCCTGGGCGCCTTTATCTTCCGATCCGGCACTGGATCTGGTTTTTATACCAACTTCCTGCCCAAGTCCTGACTATTATGGTGGGGAGAGAATAGGGGATAACCTGTATGCCAATTCTTTGGTTGCCATTAAAGCTTCTACCGGAGAAGTGGCCTGGCATTTTCAGACGGTGCATCATGATATTTGGGACTATGACCTTCCCGCACAACCAATACTGGTAACATTGGATAAGGGTGGTCAGGAGATAGATGCGGTAATTGTGCTAACAAAAATGGGACACATTTTTGCCTTTAACCGAGAAACCGGAGATCCGATATTTCCTATTGAAGAACGGGCTGTACCCCAATCTGAGGTCCCTGGAGAAAAAACTTCGCTTACGCAACCTTTCCCAGCCGCACTTCCAACTTTTGGAATAAGGGAGGTGACTATGGATGATGCCTGGGGTCCGACACCTGAACATTTGCAAATTGCAAAAGATAGAATTAGCAAGCTTACAAATAAGGGTGTTTTTACACCCCCAAGTTTGCAAGGCACAATTGTAGCACCCAGTAATGTAGGAGGTATGAATTGGAGTGGGGGAAGTTTTGATCCCGAAAGAAAACTTTTAGTAACCAACATTAACCGACTTGCGGCAGTAATACAATTGCATCCACGAAAGGATAGCGGCCCCAGGGATATTAACAAAAATAATCCGAGAGCAGAAATTGGCCGACAGGAAGGAACCCCATATTTAATGTCAAGAGACTATCTCCTTACGCCTTCTGATGGGAGTTATATCATGCAAACCCAACCGCCGTGGGGGACTTTGGCCGCTGTTGATATGAACAATGGCTCCTTAAAATGGGAAATACCTCTTGGCATTATGCTGGATCCAAATAAATACCCTGAAGCACGAAACTGGGGTTCCATAAACATTGGGGGTGCAATTACAACAGCTGGAGGCCTCGTATTTATAGCTGCTTCCCTGGATAACTACTTTCGGGCTTTTAATACAGAAACCGGAGAGCTCCTCTGGGAGGAATCTCTTCCTGCTGGTGGGCAGGCCACACCAATGACCTATCAGGTAGAAGGGAAACAGTATGTAGTCATAGCAGCCGGGGGTCATGGAAAACTTGGCACCAAGCTGGGTGATTATATTATTGCATTTGCAATAGACTAATCTCCGTTCTATTTAGAAGAAAGTTATTACAGAGATGAAATTCCTTATTTAACCCTACTGCGGTTAACTATATTTCTCTCGAATTTTTTGTCATTTTCCAATATTTCAAAAAAATCCTCAATAAACTCTTTTGCTATCCGAAATTGATTAGGATCGCGAAAGTACATTTGTAAACTATCTATGGTAGCAAAAATTTGTGTTTTATGGCTTAAATAGGTTTGCCTTACCTCTTGAAATATGGCTTCATCACGTTCATAGCCTTTATAGGCGCGTTGGGTAACACTTTCTATTTGAGTGGATATATTCTGGATATTGGATACCGTTGAGTAATGAGTATTAACCAACCCCGCCATATCAAAATCATAGGGAACCGCAATTATTTTATCATCTATAAACAAAAGCCTTTGATTGTGCTGAACCCTTGTGGAATAGTCGGTGTTACCTATCAAATATTCAAAAAATGCATTTTCTACCGCAAAAGTAGCGTCGTGCTGGAGTGGATGAATAGGCCTTTTTATCTGCTTCCCGTTCACTCGTTCACCTACGTTATCAATATCTTCAATTAGAAAACCTTGGATCTGCTGTTTCTTTATTCGCTGTCCTTTCACTTCATGAAATTCAAGCTCCACTAATCTGGTTTTGAAATGATAGGGCGAAATATCCTCATATAACTTATAGGCTAAGTATTCTTTTAAAACATAGTCATTGCCATTTCTCCCTTCCAGGCAGGGAAGTACTAGCTTAAGTTTCTTGTTTCCCTGAAAGAGTGTTCCTTTTGCTACAGATTTTTTTAGTTTGATTCGCAATGGAACATAATAACAGTTGTCCCGTCTAAAATTACCCCGGGCTCTGAGTTTAATATCCATTGAATCCCATACTGTATTTGCGTCTTTGTACCATAGCATTGATGCTATATAAGTGCTGTCGTTGGTGTTATCCCTTAAGTTTTTAGCGGAGAATTTTAGCTTTAATTGCAGTTGTTCCTGATTTTTAAAAAGCTCGGTAGTTTCTTTAATTGTACTTTCACTGCCGCCCTGTTGGGAAAATACTACATAGCCACAAGAAGTATTTAAGTTATATAACAATTATTTTTGGTATAGCTGCATTCTTTTTCACTGCCGCCGCAGTTCTGATGGGTTTTTTTAGCTATAAAACCAGTTCAGATATTAATGAAGCTATTTCAAAAATGCAGAACACAACAAATGAAATGACTAAACAAGTTTATAGCCAACTCTCTGCTATGCAGAAAGAAGTTACGAATTTTAATTCGGAAACAAGAGAAAAGTTTTATTCGTCCTCAGATAGATTGGATTCAAAGTTTGATGTAATTACAGGCAAAATTAATAGTACAACTAAAACTGCAGTTGATCGGATGAGAGTCGAAATTTCTGAATTCAAGAGTGAAGCAAAGAAGAAACCCAAAATAGACATCCTCTATGAAGACAAAATAGTCACTAACACTTTTATAACTATAAAATCAACCAAATCAACATATAATGACATA
>RCNB010000203.1_pt1 | contig 43258 bp, 36 predicted proteins | sample 2041321 | NCBI WGS metagenome assembly RCNB01 (sample SAMN09708232, study PRJNA481090) | Marine sediment metagenome, whole genome shotgun sequencing project.
ACTAAAGGAAACCGTCCTTTGGCTATATTCGTACCTAAAAAATATACTTGATCCGCAACATCCTGAAAATCAAATGGAATCCATGTGGACATGACTTATCAAAAAACCCTTTTTTAAGGCTCGACTAATTAAATTAATTATTGGAATAGTACTAAAAGATCTTGGATTAGCAATGTTGACGAAGTCAAAACTTCAACCTTTAAAATAACCTTATTACGCTCTTTTGCTCGTTTTATTTATTAGCTGAATTTGGTGTATTGCAAACTTGGGTCATAAAAATTAATTGCTAATCCAAGCCTATTAACAAAAAACTTGCGGGTTTGATTTCCCGAATTAAAGAAAAAAGTCCGACCATTAAAGATTGGGCATCAATCAACTTAGAAACAGCTGTAGTTAGACTCACTGTTGAGAGCCTGTACCAATCCTGTCGAACACCAAGAACATCAAGCATAAATCTCAGCTATTTCGGTTTTGAATTTCTCCCGAATCACCCGTCTCTTCAGTTTTAAAGTTGGCGTCAGTTCTGCCTCCGAACTGTCTTCATGGAAAGGTAACCAAGGAGAGGCAATCAAACGAAATTTCTTGATTTGTTCAATATGACTGAAATCCGGATTGTATTTGTCAATCAGTTTTTGATATTTTTTGATAACCCTATCGTGCCCTATCATTTCATCCAGATTCGTCCATTCCAGTTTTTTATGTGCGCACCAGTTTTTCAAGGCTTCCTCGGCAGGAACGATAAGCGCTGAGACAAATTTCTGCTTATCCCCGATGACCATCATTTGTTCTATAAGAAATTCCTCTTTGATCCTATTCTCGATAGGAGCGGGAGCAACATATTTGCCTCCTGATGTTTTCAACAATTCTTTCTTTCGATCTGTAATCTTTAGGAATTCTCTCCCATTAGGGCCTTTGATCAATTTCCCAATATCCCCCGTACAAAACCATTTTCTACCATCGATGGCCTTAAATGCTTGGGCACTAACCTTTTCTTTTTTATAGTACCCTTTCATGATATTGGGGCCAATTGCCAGAATCTCTCCTTCATCCTCATTATAATCCCCACTAGTTTTATCAATATAAAGTTCCACTCCATTTATGGCATAGCCTACGGTACCTAACATGGCCCCATTTGGTTCCATGGTATTCCCAGTTAAGGTCGGGGAAGTTTCTGTGAGACCATACCCTTCACGTACATTGATTCCAGCAGCACAGAAAACGCGCATAATCTTCAAAGGGCAGGGTGCTGCTCCTGTAAATATCAATCGTACATTTCCACCTAATGCGGCCCGCCACTTGCTAAAAATAAGCTTATCCGCGATACCCCATTTAATCTTACTTGCAAGCGATAATTTTTGGTCGAGCTCATAACCGTCCGTTAAGCCCAATGCCCAAAAAAACAGTTGTCTTTTTGCTCCCTTCAGGGATAGCCCTTTATTATAGATAGCCTCATATATTTTTTCAAGGAGCCTGGGAACAGTAGTAAACGCCACAGGCCTTACCGCTAACAAATCGCCATCAGGCCCACTCAGCTTATCCGTTCCACAGAAATAAACGGAGATATTTTTATAATAATACGCGAAAGAAACTGCTCTTTCGTAAATATGGCACAGAGGTAGAAAACTAATTACTTTTTCACCCCCAGTAACCGCTAACAGGTCTGAGGTTTCTAAAACAATATGCATAATATTGCGATGTGTGAGCATCACGCCTTTGGGATTACCCGTTGTGCCAGAGGTATAAATTATGGTAGCAAGGTCTTCCCCTTGTATCCCTTTTTTTATTTTTTCAACTTCGGCCAGACCTTCTGAATCGAATATATCTTCCCAAAAGAGATTTCCGCTTGTTTTGTCGAAAGCATACAAATGAGTGAGACTAGGTACATTGTATTGTGCCTTTTTAAGTTTATCAAAAAGATCTAGCCCCCCATAAAAAACTGCTTTAACTTCCGCCTCGTTCAAGATATATTCGTATTCCGAAGAGCTGATAGTCGGGTAAAGCGGTATGCTTATTAGTCCCGCCATCTGAATTGCAAAATCCATGACCAACCATTCCGGTCTGTTCTTGTAGATTACGATGCCCACTTTATCTCCAGGTTTGAACCCTATATTAATCAGGCCTGAAGCAGCAAGTTCGGCAGTAGCCAACACTTCCTTCGAACTATAGGATTTCCAATGGCCCTTTGCATCGCGGCCACTAATGGAAGCCTCCAAAGGATAATGCGTCAATTGATGATCGAGGAGGTCGAAAAGTCTGGTCATGGGTTTGGTGTTTGGTCCTTGGTCCTTGGTCCTTGGTCCTTGGTCCTTGGTCCTTGGTCCTTGGTCCTTGGTCCTTGGTCCTTGGTCCTTGGTCCTTGGTGTTTAGGTATCTAGGAATGTACAAAATAAATTGCATCCCATCAACCCATCAATTATTACTCGAACATCAGACTAATGAATTCGGCGACACAGGCGGGTTTGTCCGTTCCTTCGATATCAACCGAACAATTCCAGATAATCTTGAGTCCATTGTCTCCGTAGTCTTCAATCTTTTGAATGCTTCCGCTTAACCTAAGACGGCTATCTACCAGAACCGGGCTAGGGAATCTTACCTTATTCAAACCATAGTTCACACCCATCGTTGCAGATTTTACCTTTATACTATCTCCCAGCAACTTCGATATTAGGGAAATCGACATAAAGCCGTGGGCCACAGGTTTTTTAAAGGGGGAGTGTTTTTCCGCCTTTTCGACATCGACATGTATCCATTGGAAGTCCATCGTCGCTTTCGCAAAATCGTTAATCATTTCTTGGGTAACGGGAAGCCAGTCCCCTACCGGGAGAGGCTTTCCTTCCAATGCTCTAAACGCTTCAAAATTTTCTAGTTCTAGTTTCGCCATACTCTTGATTTATCGTGAAGTCCCTCCGTCAATTGTCAAACAAATTCCCGAGACAAAACGCGCCTCGTCAGATGCCAAATACAAATATCCATATGCAATATCAATAGGTTGGGCCACTGTCTTCAGTGGAATACTATCTTTGATGGCATCAAAATGTTCTTCTGGAATTTGGTTCACCATATCGGTCATTGTAAAACCAGGCGCAATGGCATTGGCAGTGATGCCATGTTTTCCAAATTCTACAGTCCAGGTCTTGGCCATCGCAATGACTCCAGCCTTGGTCGCGGCGTAATTTGTTTGACCGAAATTACCGCGTAAACCAACATTGGACGCTGCACTTACAATTCTGCCATATTTGTTGGCTTTCATATAAGGTACTACGGCTTGCGTACACAAAAAGACACCTTTCAGGTTGACCTCAATAACGGCATCCCATTCATCTTCACTCATTTTTTCAAGCGTGCGATCTCGCGTGATGCCCGCATTATTGATTAGAATATCAATTTTGCCGTATTGCTCATTTATTTGCTGAAAAAGTGCTTTCACCGCAGCTTTATCCGTTACAGAAACCTTATGGTATTCCGCTTTACCGTTATTTGCATTTATGCCATCCGCTACCTCTTGACCTTGAGGCAATAAGTCCATTATGATCACTGTGGCCCCTTCTTTTGCAAAGAGCTCAGATACTGCCTGACCTATACCTCTTGAGCCACCGGTTACGATGGCGATTTTATCTTTTAGTCTCATTGAAAAAAGTTAATTGTTTATGGTTTAAAATCTAAATCTGTACGACCAATTTGCCCTTTACTTTTCTTTCCATCATTTCTTCCAATGCTTTTGCGGTATCCATAAGGTCATATATCCTATGGATATGAGGTTTGAGTTTGCCCTCATCATACCATTGCATCAAGGTCATGGTATTCTGCATATTGGCTTTCGGATTTCCCATAGCAAAACCGCCCCAAAACACCCCAACGATGGAAGCCCCTTTCAGTAACGGAAGGTTTAAAGGTATCTTGGGGATGGTACCCGCTGCAAAACCGACTACCAAGAACCTTCCATTCCAGGCAATTCCCCTGAATGCGGCCTCGGAATAGTCGCCACCGACCGGGTCGTAGATAACATCGGCACCCTTGCCCCCTGTTAACTCCTTGATTGTTGACTTTAAATCTACTTTGTTGTAATTGATGGTCTGATCCGCACCATATTCACAACATAGTTCCAATTTTTCATCGGTGGAGGCCGCCGCAATAACGTTTGCCCCCATCAACTTGCCCAGCTCGACCGCCGCTAGACCAACACCTCCCGAGGCACCCAATACCAACAAGGTCTCTCCTTCCTTAAGCTTGGCACGATCTTTCAGGGCATGGTATGAGGTACCGTAGGCCATCATAAATGATGCGGCCACAGGATAATCCATTTTTTTTGGTTTTGGAAAACAGGAGTTGGAGGGTACAATAGCCTCCTCGGCCAGGGCGCCATAGGTCACAAATCCGAAAACCTCATCCCCCTTTTTGAGATGCGTTACTTCTTCCCCCACTTCCTTCACCACTCCCGCAATATCACTGCCCGGAGTAAAAGGAAGCTCGGGTTTAAACTGATATAGTCCTTGAATAATGAGCGTATCCGGAAAATTAATTCCACAAGCCTTAACGCCTACCACTACCTCTTTGGCTCCCGGCTTTAAGCTTTCCAATTCTTCTAGGACCAGAGATGATGGTGGTCCATATGCCTTACATCGTATTGCTTTCATCCGTTCTTAATCTTCAATGACCTTTAATACTAATTTTCCCTGTTTTTCTCCAGAAAACAGCCGGTCGAAAGTCTGTGGAAAATTCTCTATCCCATCGTAAACGGCCTCCCTACTTTTTAATTTCCCTTGTGCAAGCCAAGCACCCATGGCTTGGGCCCCTTCTCCATACCTACTTGCCCAATCAAATACGACCATCCCTTGCATAGTTGCACGATTGACCAATAAAGAAAGGTAATTACTTGGACCTTTAATCGCAGTTTTATTATTGTACTGCGATATTGCCCCGCAGATGACCACCCTGGCGTTCATCCTCAACCTACTCAGGGCAATATCGAGAATTTCACCGCCCACATTATCGAAATAAACATCCAAGCCTTTGGGGGTTTCTTCCTTCAGCCGCACTTTAACATTTTCATTTTTGTAGTCAATGGCGCCATCAAAACCCAATTCCTCTACAATATATTTACATTTATCCGGCCCACCGGCAATTCCGATGACGGTGCATCCCTTAATTTTGGCGATCTGACCGACGATACTCCCGACGGCACCTGCGGCACCAGAAACCACCACTACATCCCCCTCTTTGATCTTTCCTACTTCCAAAATACCAAAATAAGCGGTCATACCTGGCATTCCCAAGGTGCCAATATAAGTGGGAAGCGGAGCCAGTTTTGGGTCTACGGCATAATAGCCGGTGCCATCTGAAACAGCAAATTGTTGTACACCGCCAAACCCGGAGACAAAATCACCCACCTTGAACATTGGATTGTTTTTGGCCGCAACCACCTCCCCAACGGATCCTGCCCGCATGACAGAACCGATCTCCATCGGAGCTATATAGGATTTGGCATCGTTCATCCAGCCCCGCATCGCGGGGTCTAAGGAAACATAATGTTGTTTCACTAAAATTTCGCCCTCATTTATTTCGGGAATGGGATTGGTTACCAACGACCAGGTAGAGGCATCGGCCTCACCTACAGGTCTTTTTACAAATAGAAGTTGTTTGTTCATTTTTTTATGTTTTCTTTTTATTGGAAAAACTTTTTACATAGGCTTCCATTTTGGCCCGAATTTCGGGTTTCCACCACAAGGTTGCCGCTTCTTTAAGGGAATTTTTGGCATCTAGGTCCAGCCTATTGAGCCAGTGTTTCCGTAGTTTATTTTTAGTATTGATCCATATTTCCTGATCTGCTTTCATGTACTGTTCCATCTTATTTTCCGCATGACTTATTACCTTATCCACGGGAACCAACGCATCTACCAAACCAGCAGATACTGCTTCGGGGCCTGTAAGCAATTTTCCTTCCAAGATATAACGATTTGCCAGACCCTCCCCCATCCAGAAAGCATAGGCTTCTGTCAGGTTTTGGGAAATTTGGATGTTTACGGCCACCTCATTAAGACCAATACAGTACGGCTCGCCCTCTGCCATATATCGATTATCACTGGTCACGGCCAGTACACAGCCCCCTGCCGGGGCATGGCCTGTAATCGCTGAAATAAAAGGTTTTGTGAATTGCACCAGTTCTAGGTAGAGTGTTCCAAAAGTGTGAAAGAAATCATTGATCTGCTCTTCGTTGTATTGAAACAGTTCGATCAGATCCAGGCCCGCAGAAAAATAGTGCGGCTGTCCGCTAAGGATTACTCCCTTTACTTCTCCATCATTTTCAATGTCCTGGAACACTTGGCGAAGCTCCTGAACCATTTCATAGTTAATGGCATTTACCTTGCCCCGATTCATCTGAACAATGGTGTAGTCCTGTTTTTTTATGAGCTGTAACGTATTCATTCTGGGTTCATTTCAAATAGGTTATAACAGAGATGTCCCTCCGTCTATAGTGATGGTCTGGCCCGTAATATATTTCGAGTTATCTGAAGCAAGCCAAGCGATGGCTTCTGCAATTTCTGCTGCCTCCCCAAACCTGTCCATTGGAATCAGGCGCTTGAGCCTATCTCCCATATCCGAACGGTTCGATAATAGCTGATCCAAAAGTGCCGAATGCGTATACCCCGGGCAAACAGCGTTTATCCTGATATTTTTACGACCATATTCCAAGGCGGCCGATTTGGTCATCCCTACCACTGCAAATTTACTTGCGCTGTACGAGAGGTTATAGCCCGAGGGTTTTAAACCGGCCAGGGAAGCTACGTTCACAATATTTCCATACCCTTGTTTCATCATCTGCTGTAGGGCCACTTTCATACAATAAAACACACCTGTCTGGTTCACCGCAATGACATTGTGCCAATCGTCATGGGTATGTTCGGCCGTCTTTTTTTGATTTTTGCCACCAATGCCCGCATTGTTCACCATGACGTCCAATAAACCATGGTCTTTAACCACTTCAGCTATTAACGACTCTACTTCCCCAAACTGTGTTACATCGACTTGCAGCGCAAATGCCATGCCGCCCGATTTTGTTATTTCGTCGACAACCTTTTGGGCACTTTCCATGTTAATGTCAGCTACTATTACCCTTGCCTTATGGGCAGCCAACAGGGTAGCGGTTGCCGCTCCAATACCGCTACCAGCGCCGGTAATGACCACTATTTTATTTTCCAATTCCATATTTTACACTTTCGTTTACCTAACCTATTTCGTTTCCTTTGCACTGTGTGGTTTACAGTAAATCAACCTCGAATCCAACAGGGCTTGTTCCCTTAGCCCCGAAGGATAACCGTCTTCCTGCACCATTTTGAGAAAACTGCCAGGGGTGTCATATTTTACGATCAATACATCATCCCAAAGGGACTCTTCTTCCGGTCCGATAAGGGTGGACTGCGGTCGACCGAAAAATACAACTTCGGCTTCTACCAACTTAAAAAATGGGGTTGCCGCCTTCATGTATTCCTTGTAGGAGGCTTCTCCTGAAAGCCCTGTTTCCTCCACGGTATCTTTGTACCTTAAGAAATTCAACATCATAAGCTCTTGATCATGGGGCAGTTCGAAGAGCGCCTTCATTTTATCCCGGTTTGCTTTTAGATATGTTTTATTATCCACACGTTTTATTTATAAACTATACTATAATAAGAATCAAGCGTCCAGACCAAAAATCCGGATGGAGAATTGGTCTTATGGGAGACAAGTTTCATCCTTTGGTACCTTAATCTTTTTACTTCGCACCTCGTATTTCTTCTAGTTCATTTAACTATATAGAGACCATCATCTAGCGGATCGATACTATTTCCTGACAATCAATACAGATTGTCTATTTGATTTTTCTGTATCGCACGCCATGCCGTATCGCAGCATAGGGCCGAAACTTTGTTCAATTGGGCAAAGCGAGGGTCGGTCGTATGCCCGTGTTTAAATCGATAATAGATCTGTTGGGCAATAACGGCGATCTTAAAGAGTCCATAGGCAAAATAGAAGGTCAAATTATCTATGTCACGACCGCTCTTTAGTGCATATTGTTGTACCATTTCTGTCCGGGAGGGATTGCCTTCCATCACAGTCGGTGAAGGAAGCCCATGCTTCATAAAGTCAGCGTCATTCAAAGTGGTCCAATAGCCCAGGGATGTTCCCAAATCCATCAGGGGGTCACCCAGTGTACACATTTCCCAATCCAGTATGGCCGCCACCTCTGTCCATTGGTCATCTGCAAAAACAATGTTGTCGTACTTATAATCATTATGAATCAGGCTATACTGATATTGCCTGGGTTGCTGTTCTTCCATCCATACCATGACCTTTTTCGCTGACGGAACTTCTTCCGTTGCCGAGGCGAGGTATTGCTTTCCCCAATTCGTGACCTGTCGCTCAACATAGCCTTCGGGCCTACCCAAAGTTTCAAGTCCTGCGGCCTTATAGTCTACTTCGTGCAGTTTCACAAAGGTATCCAACCAAGTATTCGCTATCGTTTTAAATTCAAGAGGTACTATCTTTCGATCGTTTGCCTCCTTAGCGGTTAAAATAATACCTTCCACCTTATTCATAATATAAAAGGGCGCACCGAGTACATCGGTACCCTCGCAATGCGCATATGCTACTGGCGTTTTGCTAAACACCTTGTGCAAATTGTGGAGTACTTTGAATTCCCTGCCCATGTCGTGCCCCCGGTTTGGTGCTGAAAAGGGTGGGCGGCGAAGGACGTATTCTTTTTTTTCAATTTTTAGCAGATAAGTCAGATTGGAATACCCATTATAAAACTGACTGACGGCCAAATCACTTTTTTCATCATCCACCAGCCCATGTTGCACCAAAAACCTCTTCAAGTTATCCTCATGAAGTTCCTCCCCTTTTCGAACGGTCTTTGTCAATTCTTTTTCCGACATGCCTAGACTTTCGTATATTTTTTGACTGTATTTTTTCCCAATTGACTCAGATGTACCTCGTCGGGTCCATCTGCCAATCGCAACGTTCGGGCTGCGGCATAAAAATGCGCCAATGGCGTGTCGCCACTTACCCCTTTACCTCCCATAATCTGAATGGCCCTGTCTATCACCTTTAATGCCATGCTCGGTGCCACAATCTTGATCATGGCAATCAGGTCTTTGGCCTCCTTATTTCCTACCTTATCCATTTTATCGGCTGCCGAGAGCACCAAAAGCCTTGTTTGTTCTATCTCACTGGCCGAATGGGCTATTTCTTGACGGATACTGCTATAGGTATCCAGAGGTCTCCCAAATGGACTACGTTCTGAAGCCCTTTGCGACATCAACTCCAGAGAGCGCTGTGCCATACCTATCAGTCGCATACAATGATGTATTCTACCCGGGCCCAGACGACCTTGGGCAATCTCAAACCCTCTGCCCTCGCCTACCAAAAGGTTTTCTTTTGGTACCCGGACCTTGTCCAAAACAATTTCCGCATGACCTTCCGGAGAATCGTTGTATCCAAAAACACTTAATGGGCGCACTATTTTTAGCCCTGGATTGTCCAAAGGAACCAAGACCATGCTCTGTTGCTCATGTCTCGCGGCATTGAAATCGGTCTTGCCCATCACAATAGCAATCTTGCAATGTGGGTCCATGGCCCCTGACGACCACCATTTTCTTCCGGTAATCACATAGTCATCCCCATCTGCAACAATGGCCGTTTCAATGTTGGTGGCATCGGAAGAAGCGACGTCTGGTTCGGTCATCAAAAATGCAGATCTAATAGTACCGTTCATCAATGGCGCTAACCACTTCTCTTTTTGTTCCTGGGTTCCGTACTTGGCCAACACTTCCATATTTCCGGTATCGGGAGGACTGCAGTTAAAAATCTCGGAAGACCAAAGTATTCTTCCCATAATCTCGGCCAAGGGGGCATATTCCAAATTGGTCAACCCAGGGCTCAGTTCTCCATAGGCCTTGGGTAAAAATAAATTCCATAGCCCTTCTTTCTTTGCCTTTTCTTTCAGGGCATCAAGACCCGGCCATTTTTTCCATGCATTGGTGGGGTCGTAATGGAACGCCTCGACCTCTTCTTGTAAGGGATGTATGTTCTGTGCTATAAAAAGCTTCAATCGTTCCTGTAGTGTAATGGACTTTTCGCTATATTCAAAATTCATATCATCACTGTTTATCTTAAATCAATAATTAGCCCGAGATCATATAACCTCCGTCAGCGACATATACCCCACCAGTCATATAGGAACCCGCATCGGAAGCCAAAAGCATCACCATACCTGCCATTTCATCAGGGGCAGCTATGCGGTTCAAGGGCAGGGCCTTGGTAAATCCACTGACCAGTTTTTCGTCGTTCCAGAGCCCCTCACTGAACTTGGTCTTGATAAGACCAGGGCACAATACATTGGCCCTTACCCCATATCGCCCCCATTCTTTTGCCTGATTCTTAGTGAGCATGATCAAAGCCGCCTTGGTGGCACTGTAGAGTCCCAAACCAAATCCCGGCCGTAGACCCTCTACAGAGGATATGTTAATAATGCTACCACCCCCTTTTTCCTTCATATGCGGAAGAGCGAGATTAGAGAGCAACCAAGGCGCCTTGACGTTCACCGCCATAATCTTATCGAACACTATTTCGTCAGAACCTTCCAAGGGGCCATAATAGGGGTTGATCGCCGCGTTGTTCACTAAGATATCGATTCTACCATACTGTTCAATCGTTTTAGCGATAAGGGATTGGCGCTGTTCGGAATCCCCGATATGGCATTGAATCCCTATTGCCTTAAGTCCATCGGCTTTGAATTCTTCCGCAACTATGTCTACCGCCTCCTGCTTTCGACTACTCACCACCACCTCAGCTCCATTTTCAGCTAGGCCACGGGCGATGGACTTTCCAATGCCCTTACTCGACCCTGTTACAATGGCTACTTTGCCATTTAGATCGAATTTCGAATTTATCTTACCCATAATGTAGTGTTAGCTTGTTGGATTTATAGTTGTTACCCCTTTTTCAATTGATCGTATTATCGGGTCCTGTGTTATGCAAACATTTTATTGTCCGCAGCAACCGTTAGCACCTCTTTGTTCATCAGAACCTCAGCAAGTGCAGCGGTTTTTGGAAGCTCGTATTTATAGTAAAATTTCATCGCATGAATCTTGCTGCTATAGAAGTCGGTAGTATATTGTGTTTCGCCCGACAGTAATGCTCTTTGTGCCTGAACGGCCATGTTCAACCACAACCAGCCTACGACAATATTCCCGAAAAACTCCATGAATACGGTAGCGTCGGACAGGAAGCGTTCATAGTCTCCTTTAGCCGCAAATGGCATGAGAAATTGAAGCACTTCCTGGGTCAGTTCCAGTTTAGTGCCCAATTGTTTGGCATAAGCTGCCAGGGTATCATGGCCCGAAGCCTCTTTAATAGTGTTCATAATTTCCGCCGATAAAAGCTGAAGGCCTTTCCCATTGTCCATAGGAACTTTTCTTCCCAAGAGATCAAGGGATTGGATTCCCGTGGTGCCCTCATAAATTGGAAAAATGCGGATATCCCTGAAATACTGCTGTAGGACAAAATCGGTGCAAAATCCGTATCCTCCAAGTACTTGGAGGCCATTACTCACGGAAACGGAGCCCATTTCGGAAGGATAGGTCTTAACAATCGGCGTGAGCATTTCCAGCAATAATAAGTATTTCTCCCGCTCCTTGGGGTTGGAATGTGTTGTGGAAAGGTCGAGATATTTAGAAGTCAACAGTACCAAGCTCAAGGCCCCTTCGGAAACTACCTTTTGGAACATCAACATTCTTTTGACATCCGGGTGGTTGATGATCAGGGTCTGTTCCTGTGAAACATCTTTTTTGCCCGAACTGGTCAAACTACGTCCCTGTGGTCTTTCTTTTGCGTAGGCCAATGACGCTTGATAGGCCGCCATGGTAATTGCAGCCGCCCCGCGACCAACACCGATTCGGGCACCGTTCATCATCATGAACATATACTTTAAGCCCTTATTCGCTTCCCCAACGAGCCACCCTTTACAATCATTTTGGTCTCCAAAGGAAAGATGGGTGGTACAATATCCTTTCTGACCCATTTTCTGAAAATCGCCCAGGGTATTCACGTCATTCGGGATAAGATTCCCGTCTGCGGTCTGTCTTTTTTTAGGCACTACAAAGAGGGATATTCCTTTGGTACCCGCGGGTGCCCCTTTAATTCGGGCCAACACCAAATGGACAATATTTTCAGCTGCCTGATAATCGCCCCCGGAAATGAATATCTTTTGTCCCGAGATCTTATAGCCATCCTCAGCGGGTTCCGCCGCAGTAACGATATCTGATAATGAACTGCCTGCCTGTGGCTCCGTAAGGCACATGGTACCGCCCCAATCGCCTGTGAGCATTTTTGGAACATAGGCTTCGTTCAGTGCTGCAGTACCAAAGTGCACGATCAGCTCGGCGGCCCCAAGGGTCAACCCGACATAACCGGGTAAATGGTTGTTGGCCGTTTCCTGAATATAGGCAGCGGCCGATACTACAATATTCGGCATTTGCAGTCCACCGGCTTCATAATCGAACAAGGCGCCAATGAGCCCCATCTCCCCTGCTTTTTTCATGTATTTTCCCACCTGCGGATGGACAACGATTTCACCGTCTTTAAAATGTGCAGGGTTCGCATCCATTTCACGGAAGAAAGGGAAAAGCTCCTTATCCGAAAAATCTTTGGTGGCGTTCAAAAAAAGATCCACCGAAGCTTGGTCATAATCGGCAAAACGGGCCTGGTTCAAAACACTTTGAAGGTCATGGACATCGTAAAGCAAAAATTTAAGGGTTTCGATATCTATATACTGATGGGCCATATTGTTATAGTTTTGAATTATGAGTTCTTAGAGCTAATCTAAAAACATTGATCGTCAGTTCGTAGTGTCTTTAGATAAGCTCTAAGATAACAGTTATCCAAGATCAAAATCATTAAACCGGTTTAATAAAATGGCAGGCGCGGTAACATCTATGGTAAAACAATCAGTTCTTGACCAACCTTTTTCTAATTTTAGAAAGGCCGACGGGCGTAAGGCCCAGATAGGAGGCGATAAGGTATTGCGGCACCCGCTGGAAAAGCCCTGGGCGTTTCTGCAAAAGCCTTAGGTAGCGCTCTTCATTGGTTCTGTTATTTAGTCGTTCCACTCGGGTAAAAGTCCTTACAAAGGCATCCTGCATTGATAATCTTCCAAACCTTTCCAGTTGATGGGATCTCTTAAAGGCGTTCTCAACATCAGTCTTACCAATGGCGAATACTGTGGTATCTTCGGTCGCTTGTAAAAAAGAAATGGCAGGTTTGTCCAAAACATAGGCATACAGATCTGTGAAAAAAACGTCCTCCGTATAAAACTCAAGCACTTTAATTTTTCCTTCCTCGACCTTGTAATAATTTACGCAACCGGCATTCAAATAATAAAAACAGCTAACGCGATCACCAGGTCTTACCAATGTTTCTCCTTTTTTCAGGCGAATCTTTCTATAGAAACGAAACAAATCATCCAAATCGGCCTTGTTGACCTGGGTATATGACAAGATTTTGTTCTTAAGATTTTCCAAGGAGGTGGGTAATTTGGCTATCTATGAATAGAAATTTTGTTTTTAAAAAGTGACGTTAAGGTACACATTTAGGATGACATTTAATTCTAAAAAAAGCAACGCCAAAACAACGCCTTACGCTATAATAAGGGTGAAATTATGCGTGATTCGAGATAAAATAGGTATATTTAATAGCGGCTCTAAGTGCTTCTCTGCACGTATTGCAGGTAGGATATAAGAATGGGGGAAACCGTTCAAAATGTATCTGGGGATAATTAACGACCATACCCATGACCGAACAAGAACCATTATCCCCCAAGAAAATATCAGCGCCCGATAAGGCCGCCCAATTTAGTCCCAGGTACAGGGGGTAGGTGCTCTTTATCTTGACCGGAGTATATATTTTTAATTTTATTGACCGGCAGATCTTGGTTATTCTGCAGGAATCAATAAAGCAAGACCTAGGTCTATCTGATACCCAGCTCGGGCTTATGTCCGGATTCTCGTTTGCTATTTTTTATGCCTCCTTCGGTATACCTATTGCTAGGCTTGCAGACAAAGGCAATCGCAGAAATATTATCGCTGTTTCATTAGTCATTTGGAGTGCAATGACGGCCATTTCCGGTAGGGCCCAAAATTTTGTTCAGCTGCTACTAGCAAGAATCGGGGTCGGCATAGGAGAAGCAGGGGGAAGTCCGCCTGCCCATTCCATAATCTCCGATCTTTACCCACCTGCTAAAAGGGCCACGGCTTTGGCCATTTATTCCACAGGAATTTCCATTGGGGTTTTAATCGGTTTTTTGGGTGGAGGCTGGATAGATCAGTATTTTGGTTGGCGTACGGCCTTTATGGTCGTTGGCATTCCTGGAATTATCTATGCCATGGTGCTTCGATTTACGGTAAAAGAGCCCCCACGTGGTCTTTCGGAGGACAATCCGGATCTACAGGAGCATCAATCGAACAAGGAAGTGTTTCAGTTGCTTTGGCGAGCCAGATCATTTCGGTATTTGGCATTGGGTACAGGGATGGTGGCCTTTGTCAACTATTCCGTTTCCTCATGGCTGCCTTCGTTTATGGCACGTTTACATGGGATGTCGAGCGGAGAGATAGGTACCTGGCTTTCGCTGATATTTGGGATAGGAACTGGACTCGGCTATTTTATGGGCGGCTACCTGTGCGATCGAATCGAAAAAAAAGACAAGCGATGGTACCTATGGATACCTGCGATGGGCCTTATTCTTGCTATACCCCTTTCCCTAGTTTCCTTTTTCACATCCAATACGCATGTAGCCTTGTTTTCCATTGCCATCCCGGCTTTCCTCAGTTCAATCTATTTGGCACCCTGTATTGCACTTACCCATGGAATCGTTAGTGTTAGAATGCGGGCTATGGCATCTGCTATACTGTTCTTTGTACTCAATATCATCGGACTTGGATGTGGACCATTTGTAGTTGGAATAATAAGTGACCCGTTGCAACCTTCATTAGGTGTGGAATCTTTACGCTGGGCACTTAGTAGCAGTATACTCGCCAATGTTCTTGGGGCAATTTTCTTTTTGATGGCGGTCAAGACGATTCGTGGGGATCTAAAAAGTACCTAAGCTACTATTGTTGACCGTTGCGTTATCTACTATAAATCAAAGCCGCGAAAACTTCCAGAACTCTCATTTATCACCGATATACTTGTGGCAGTGCGTAATCAATTGATATTGGCCGTTCCTGAATTGACCACAGATAAACTGCCCGACAACTCAATACCTTTGGCACAAACACTACCCGTTCCTAAATTAGATATCCCACTCTGTTGTGGTACCGTAATAGCTGCACTACGTGATATATCATTGAATTTATCACCATCTAGATAAAGCCTTAACTCAATTGTTTACAACTTCGGTGTTGAACCTCCGCGATATTGTCGTCGGCTGTTACTTGAACACGAAGCCCTCCCTCAAATTCCATTAATTCACCTTGTTTGGAACACTAATTCATGAAGTTTGAAATGAGTATTGTACTTTTTAAAATATGACTTCTACCACAACAACATTCTTTAAATCTGTAAGCGTTACTATATGCTTTGTATTAGAGCTTCGGTAATTTCAGAATACTGGTCTATGATTCGGTCTGCAAGTTGAAGATTATCCAGATTTTCGGAGTTGGTAATCGCAATACATTTCATACCGGCGGATTTTGCAGAATGTACACCGTTTTCAGAATCTTCAATGACCAAACAATCTTCACAGTTGACTCTCAGCTTTTCTGCCGTCAACAGATAGGGTTCTGGATCAGGTTTTCCGTGTTTGACATCTCTAGCGCTAACCATCGTTTTGAAAAGCTTGCCTATTTGGAGTTTATTTAGAACAGTTTCCATCTCAGCAAAGGTAGAACTGGTCGTAAGTGCCAAAGTGTATTTTTGATGCAGTCTATGAATCAAATCGACTACTCCCGGGTATATTTTTAAATTGTTCTTGATTAATTCCAAATAGAATAACGTCTTTACGAAAATCAAATCTTCAGAATTTCTGCCTTTGATCTGAAATTCCCCTATCAATTCTTTGAATGCCGTAGTATCAGGTCTTCCCAAACAGAATTTTCGATAAATTTCAGGAGATATCGATGCGCCTACTTGATCAAATGCTTTTTTGGTCGCCAGCTCATGACAATCTTCATCATCGGTTATTACCCCATTCATGTCAAATATTACGGTGGTTATCATAGTTAGCTCCTGTTTAGAGGTTTGCCGGGAAGTGGTGCCTCACGCCGAAGTTACAAAATGCAATCGTTGTGAGAATTGCAAATAAAAAAAAGGGTACGCGGGCATAATTGTTTTTTTAAACCACATGCAATACGTAACTTTTCGTTTATTATGAAATAGGTTCTCATTCTATTTCCAGTCCCTTTTTGATACTTTCCTATTCGGAAAAAAATATGGCCAAAAAGAGGCCTCGATTATTCAACTGGAATGTCCCATAAAATGAAAGAAAAATTAAGTTACGTTTTAGTTTCCGTGCTGCTGATTTACCTATTGGCCGTTTTTATCGCGCCTGTGCTATTGGAGAAAGAAAAGAACCTTGTTCAATCTGCTGATACCGTACGGGTAACGCCAGAGATAAGAAGACTTTACGACTCACTTGATTTTATTGGCGACCTGCATTGCGACGCCCTGCTTTGGGACCGTGATATGACCCAAAGAGTGGACTTTGCCCATTTTGATTTTCCCAGAATGCAGGAAGCGAATATGGCCTTGCAGGCTTTTACCATCGTCACCAAATCGCCAAAAGGCCAAAACTTTCAGAAGAATAGCGGAAATACTTTCGATATGATTACCCTATTGAATTTTTTACAGGGAAGGGGGCCCGACAAATGGTTTAGTCTGTTCAAACGAGCGGAATTTCAAGCTAGGGCTTTAAAACTGTATCCCGAAAAGTACAATGGAAAATTCATCGTGGTAGAATCCCAAAATGACCTTAAACACCTCATCGCATTGAGGAAGGACGACCCCAAGGTTATCGGTGGGTTTTTGGGTATTGAGGGGGCACATTGCTTGGAAGGTAAACTGGAAAATGTGCAAAAGCTCTATGACGAAGGTGTAAGAATGATGGCGCCCACCCATTTTTTTGATAACGAATTGGGAGGGTCGGCACATGGAATTTCGGGGGAAGGACTGACCGATTTCGGCCAGACTGTAATCAAAGAGATGAATCGTCTGGAAATGATTATCGACTTGGCCCATGTATCCCCTCAAATGATCAATGACATACTTGACCTAAGTACAAAACCGACGGTGGTATCACATACGGGCGTAAAAGGAACCAAAGACAGTCCCCGTAATCTATCGGATGCACAGATCAAGCGAATTGCGGCATCCAACGGTCTTATCGGTATCGGTTTTTTCAAAGGTGCTATTGAAGGAGAGGTCAAAGACATCGTGGCGGCGATAAAATATGTACGCGACCTTGTAGGTATCGAACATGTCGCACTAGGTTCCGACTTTGAAGGAGCGGCCACAACGCCTATCGATGTAACCGGATTACCTTTAATCGTACAGGAACTTGTTGATCAAGGGTTTTCCGAGATAGAGATCCGAGCTATTATGGGCGGTACTATAAAACGTTTTCTACTGGAGCAATTGCCAAAAGATTAAGAGTCTATTAGGCACTTTATCATTGATCAAGAAAGCTACAGAACGGGGCGTAAAATTTCAAAACAACTTAGCGTAAATTAAAGCAAGAATACACGATTGCCTTATTCTACATTTCAACTTTGCCTTAACACTAATCCTTAATGAGCCATAGCTCCGAGACTTGCGAGCCCCGCTCCCCTTCCCCACACGTCCATTTTAATTCTAACACGCCATCGTTAATTGCTGCGGAAGGAATCTTGAATTCGTAAAAAGGTTGTATTCCTGTTTCGATGAAATCGTGAATTGGAATGGTATCCGCCGTCATTTTCATGCGCGAACGGAAACGCCCCGTATAGGCAACACGCACCGTGTAGGAGCCTTGGGGGTCTAAATTGTTATAAACCATTTTCAACGGTTCGTCGTAAAGGGTAGTAACTTGGTTCATCCACGATAACGGAACGGATTGCCCGTCGAAACCTTTGGCAGTTATTTCGTGTACCCATTCTTCGCCTTGCAACCCGACGCCAAAACTAACACGCGCGGAGGCAAGGTTTCCGGGGTCTTCTTCTTGGCTTAATTCTGAAACCACTTTTCCCCAACTATTCGGTGCCCCAAAATTGTCGTAGAAACCCCCGGGCCCAGGATTCGTACGTTGGAGCATTTCATCGATTTTTTGCAGGCGTTCGTTTTCGTCAGCACTTTTCTCGATGGCCGAAAGTTGATCGAGCAGCCACAGGGCATCATTCAAAGGCAAATCAATATTATCTATAAAATTACCACGCCCATCGGCTGCAAAATGTTTCTCAACGGTCAATTGGGCACCGATACTTTCGAACAATGCATCGGCCAATTCAAGGCATCGTTCTTTCCATGACGCCATAATCGGTATTTTCCAAGCCATTGACAAAATTTCCTTTGCTTTTTTGATGGCAGTCAATGAACCTTCTTCCTTAGCCGATAACAATAGTTCCCGTGCCTTCTGCTCCAATTCGGTCTCGTAGACCAATCTTCTGTATTGATAGGCATCAAAATATGCCCTAATCAACCCCATTTGAAAACGGAAATTATCGCGTACTTCCTTTGGAGCACTTTTTTCCATTTCCTGCCATTGTTGTAGTGTGCGCAATACACCCTCATTGGTAAGCAAGGGACCTTGGATATTCTTTTCCAAAGCCAGCATTCCTTGTGCCACCTCTTCGGCATAACCATGTCCGATAAAATATCGTGCATAATCCCGGAGTGTTTCTATAACTTGGGTTTCCGGATTCCAGTCCTGATCGCTCCAGATGATTTTATTGACATCGTCATTAGTGCCTTCGGAATAGCTTATACTTCCCTGGGCGTACTCGTCAAAGGCGTTATGAATCATTTTTTCATCGGCCGGCCGAGGGTTGATACACTCGCGCCCCAAAGTTATGGCGTAGGCCAGGTCCCATTTGGGAACGGGATATTGGCTGCTCAAACTATGCGTGATATCCGGATACCTCCGAATCGGGATATTTGGATTGACGATTTTCCTTATTTTTTGAATCGGTGTTTTTATCCACGGGCCGAAAACAATTCCGCCAAACCAGGAATATTCTTTGTTGACATGACCGTAGAAGGCGTCGTACCATGCTTTCGTAGGTCTAAAAACTTGAGGGGAAACCCAGATTTTTGCCTTGGGATGGTATTTATGTAATACTTCCGCTTCCCGTTTAAGCCAATCGAAAAGCACATCGGGTTCCAAATCCCCAGGATCACCGCCGGGCACAAAAAGTGCATCAAGCCGAGGCAGGGCCTTAAAAATCTTGTGACGTTCCTCAATTTCTACCTTGAGGGAATCGGGATCAGTATAATTGCTTCCCATATTGGGATACCACATCCAGACGTCCATTCCATAGCTATCGCAAATCTTTGATTGCTCCGCAATCATATCGATTGCCGGCCTTTTCATGTGTACATTAGTAAAATCATCATCCGTTCGGGGCGGCATAATCTCTATACTGTTTGCCCCGAAAATTGCAAGGTCGCGTATGTAGCTATCGAATTGCTGTGCCGACCAAGCGTCGTATGAATTGGTCTTGGGGCGGTAACCCAATTGATGCCCCCGAATCCGATATTTGGGTGAAGAGGCCATGTTTAAATCTTGGGGTAAAAGAAGCTGGCCCGATGTCATGTCCATTTTCCGTAGCAATTTTCCAATACCATACAATACACCCCGGGAGTCTTTGCCAACGACCAAAACAGCGTTCGATTTCTCAAGAACGGCAATTTTGTAACCTTCATTTTCTATAGCTGGCATACTTTCGATATGGTTTCGGTATGCCTTGGGAAATTTTCCCAAACGCCCTTCAAGCCCAATTGCAATTAGGGTCTGTGAATCGTTTAGCCATTTTTTACCTACTGACAGTTCGATATGGCATCTTTTCTCAATTTCCTCCCGCAGGACAGAAATTGAGTTGAGCACCAATCGATCTTTCGTCTCAAAGCAAATAATTTTTGATTTACTAAGATCAATGGTTTGTGCAAAAGCCTTGGATGGCAGCAAAACAAGTAAACAGATAGGTAATAAAATCTGCTTGGTAAGACCTTTCATTTGGTTATTTATTAGATGGCCGGATTGGTATCTTCATTGTGCTTTATAATATCTCCTACAGCATTCTTAATTTTACCGATATCCTCAATGAGTTTTTGACTGAAAAGAAACATATCGGAGCTGTGCAATACCATGTTCGTGCCTTCCTTCATCCATTTGACCTGTCGATCGGTACCGGCCGGAAAATGGATTCCGGCCGCTAGATTTTTACTTCTTGCTTTACCAATAATCTCCTTGACCACTTTCTCGAAATCAGGATGATCATATTGCTCGGGAAATCCCATATTTATGGTCAGGTCGTGCGGGCCTATTATAACCCCATCCAACCCCGGAACATTTAGCAGTGCGTCAAGGTTCTCAACTGCCGCAATACTTTCAATATTTACCATACACAAACTGCCGGTATTATACTTTTCGAGATAGGTTTTGAGTTCCTGACCCAAAACCTCATTACCGTTGAGAACGTTTTGCAAACGCTCTCCCTTTAAGGGGCGATATTTGGTAGCGCCTACCAGTTCACGTATCTGATCAACACTTTCAATATAAGGGGCGACAACGCCAACGGCACCAGCATCTTTGGCCATACAGGCCAAGTAAGGATCCGGGCTCGATATACGCACGATAGGGGTTATGCCCTTGGCAGTATATAACTGACATAGAAAACACAGCTCGGTCCGGTCCAAAGGGATATGCTCGGTGTCTAAAAAGACAAAATCCAATACAGAGGTACTAACCGCTTTCGACCAAAGTGGCGAAGTAGAAACAATACACGTACCGTAAACGGTATCTCCTTTTTTTAACTTTTGTAAAATACTATCTGCCATGGTTTTAGATGAAATAAGAGACTATTAGACCTCCCTGCAAAATAAGGGTCCGTGTTGAAATATATCGCTTTTTAAGAGGTCAGTAGCTCAATGCATATTAAAAATTTATCCTTTTAGCCTACTATTCTTGGCGCTATGATATATTGAAAATTTTAAAGCTTCCGAAAAGACCACTCCGCCTTGCCATGCTAAAGCTCGCCCACAGCTAATCGCTGTGTCGCTCCTTGAAAATAAGGGGAGGGTCCTGTCGAGTATCATTTTCACCGACCAAATAGTGTAAAGAATATACTGTTATCCTAGCATACTAATATTAAGTACTCATATTAAATTGACAACTTCCCCGGTTTTTGCAGATTCGTAAGCAGCATCCACAATATCGAGTACAATCTGACCTTCCGATAAACCAGGACTCGGTCTTTCGTTATTTTTTATGGATGTTACAAAATGTTCCATTTGCCGGGTATAGATGACTTGATCACAATGTTCTTCTCTTTTGGGAAGTTCGGGTACAATCTTCTCGAACAAATCCTCTCCTTTTGTTATTTTCAGAAAGGTCGGGAACAAGCTTGCGTATCCCTTGGTCCCGAAAATCCCGGCACTGGCCTCGGGGCCATCCATATGTGGATGCCACCAGCCACTTTCGATAATACTTTCCGTTCCGTTATCCCACGTGATGACCAAAATCCCCGTATCATCTACATCATAATCCCCAAAATTCGTTGCAATTCTCGCGTATACTTTTATGGGTTTAGGGTCTCCAAGCAGATATCTTATGGAATCAATAGCATGAACGCCCATGTCCGCTAGTGCTCCACCGCCAGCCAGTTCTTTTTTCGTAAACCATCCTGAAGGACCCCAATTTTCATGAATGCCATATCCCTTTGTCTTGAAAACCCTTCCGAGTTCTCCGGAAGCGATACTATCCTTTATATAATTGGTATCCGTATCGAATCGCCACATGTGGCCCACCATAACCAATTGATCATATTCCTTAGAAACCTCCTCGATTTGCCTTCCCTCTTCGGCATTCATAGCCATGGGTTTTTCTAGAAAGACGGCTTTCCCGCTTTTTAGAAGATCTATTGCATAAGGTGCATGAAATTGGTTCGGTGTAGAGATTATAACACCATCAATAGTATGGTTTTCCACAACTTCTATAACATCGGTATAGGCGTTTTTAATACCGTGCCGTAAGGCAAATTTTTCTGCACTATCGCTTGTTTTAGCCACAACGGCCACAACTTCAACTTCTGGAATACTCTTAAGGCCGCGCGCATGATAATCGGCGATATAACCCGCGCCTACCAACGCTATTTTTATAGTCTTCATTTAATTGTTTTCATTTTAACGCTCATTTTTTTCGAAGTGCCATATAGCTATCAAAAGCACGAACCATTATCACCAAATCGTCAGTAAAAATAAAATCGACCCCAAGATCTAGCAACTCACCAATTTCTTGCGGCTCATTGGCCTGGACATAATTTATATGGATGCCATTTTTCTTTAAATATTCAACATCCCTTTTTAAAAATTCGTTATTTCGACGTTTTCTCAACTGAATAAAAGGATACCTTTTTGCTATTGTCCTATCAATATATTTTAAGCGGGACGATAAGCGTTGCATATTACAAATCTTGATTTTTGAACTAACTTGCTGAACACCTTTGGCTGCTTTCTTTTTACAAGCAATGATTGCTTGATGAGTTCTATTTTCCGAAACAACCAACTTTGCTGTTTCAATTCCCAATTTTTTATTTCCTTTTAAATGGATGTTAAGCCATATAGTTGGAGGCATTATTTGAAGTACTTCTTTCAGGGTTGGTGCTTTTTCACCAGCATACTTTTCAGATTTCCATGAGCCTGCATCAAGATTTCGTATTTCATCTAATGTTAACCTTCTTACCCTGCCTGATCCATTTGTTGTACTATCAACTTTAGCATCATGCATTATCACAAGCTTATCATCTTTTGTCAATTGTACATCAAATTCAATCATTTGTACACCCAATCGTATAGCTTCTTTGAAAGCTGCAATTGTATTTTCAGGGTGCGTTTGCATTGCACCACGATGCGCACAAATGCCTTGGAGCGGCAAGTCAGGCAAAGCTTCCGATTGACCTATAGCAGATAAGCTCAGAAAGAGAAGGGAAAATAACACTAATACATTTCTACAAAAACTTACCTTCTTTTTCATCAATTTTGGACCATTAATTCTTCCGCTTGTTTATATATTCTCTGAATGGCAGTTGCGATTAAATCCATATCCGCCTTGGTTCCCAATAGAATTTTGTGGTGCAAACAGACGGACTCCTTTTCAAAAATGCGTTCACATACCGGTAACTTAAATCTTGTAGGATCAATAGCTGCCCAATATGTTTCGTTCAATTTATGTCGTGCCGGTTTGGTATGTGGTACGTACAGCGTGCAGTTGTTCAAAGGCTCGTAACAGGCATCTACGATGATGCCCAATTCAGCTTCCAAGGCACTCCTGAATTTCTTGACAGCCAACCCCTTAAACTTATTTTTATCGTACCTAAAAGCATAATTAAAATATGCTTTTTTGGTTTCTCTAGCATCTCTTTTTAAAGGGACTACACCAGGAATCTCTTTTAAAAGTCCGTTTAAATACGCTCCGTTTGCATCTCTAGTTGCATTCTGTGTTGGCAACCTTTTCAAACCTTCTACTAAAATAGCCGCTTGAAACTCGGTAATTCTTAAGTTTCCCGATTGGATGAAATTACCGTCGTCGCCATAGTCCCCGATACCCTTATCTGCCCCAATGAGTGAATCTCCTTCAGGTCTGCGACCACAGTTTCTAAGGGCATCCAATTTTTCCGCTAAATCGGAATCATCTGTAGTCATAGAACCACCCTCACCAGCAGTCAGGTGTTTTGACAATTGAAAACTAAAGCTACCGACATCGCCAATGCTCCCGGCTCTTTTTCCCTTCCATTCTCCCCCATGTTTATGTGCACAATCTTCAATTACATGTAATTTGTGTTTCTCCGCGATTCCCATTATGGCATCCATATCGGCAAAAGCACCATACAAATGAACCACCATTATCGCCTTTGTTTTGGGCGTAATCGCTTTTTCAATCTCTAACGGGTCAATACACCATGTATCTTCAAGAACATCGACCAAAATCGGGGTCGCATTTACATCGATGACCGTGGCAGCCGTGGCTTGCCAAGTGATACCGGGAACAATGACCTCATCACCAACCCCTATGCCCATTGCTTCTAAGGCAAGCTGCATGGTAACCGTACCATTAACAGTGCAAATGGAATATTTTGTACCCGTAAACTCGGCAAAAAGCCGATTGAATTCAGTTTCTTTTGGGCCGTTATACGACCAAACGCCACTGTTCAAGACTTCAATCAGGGCCACTTCTTCTTCCTTTCCCCAAACAGGCCATTTTGGCCACGGATTTATGGTCGTATCACGGCAGGGCTTCCCGCCCTGTATCGCTAATTTTTTCATAACTAATTTTATTTAAATTCCAGCCATCCACTTTTAGTTCCGGTACGGCGACACTTTTAAAGGTGACCCGCAAACTTCTTTTTTCGCTTGGCAATAAGCTGATGAAATTATCCTCCCAAAAAATAGGAAGTATGACTTCGCCTGTTCCCTTTTCAACTATATTAAGGTTAATCAAAAAAGCGATAGTATCGCAGGTGTTTTCTACTTGTGTAGTTATAGTCTGTTCGTTCCCAAATTTTTCATGATGATAAGCCATAGCCAAATCGATTTTTGGAAGGGAATCGATCAACTTCAAATCTGCATATTCCTTACTCGGGGTATGATAAGCGAATTCGCCCAAATCTGTCTCGTAGTCCAAAATTTCCTCTTGAGTGGACAGCCAATAAAAATTATTGCCAATTTCCTTTTCCCTACTATCCAAAAGGCGCAGGTCTATAAAATATGTTGTCGAAAGGTTTTTTAACTCCTGCACTTTAAATATAGAAATAGAACTATCAGGGAGTGCGTCGAAAGAAACATTCTCTTCTAAAAGTAATACGGACTTAATATCGTAAACCCGGATCCGTGCTTTCAGGTTTTTAACTTCATGAAGATAGTCGTTGATCGCATAAATCTTATGATTACCATAGTTATAAATCAAATGCAAGGGCGAACAGGCTTTCTGCGTGGCATAAAAAGCAGCTGTAGGCATCAAATAATAGTCGTACAATTGCCAGTACATTTTAGGCCATGCCGCATTCAACATCCATTGGATAACCCCAGTGGACCTTTTCTTATAAACCTGAAATGCTTCGAACATGGGCCGCATCAATTCATAGTTCATCGCCTGAGCCCTTTTATTGAATGCTACTATGGAATCCGGTTTGCCATAACGTTGATCGATAGCTTCACTAAAACGACTAAGGTCTGAAAACTCGTATCGCCCGCAATGGTAGTTCCAAATTTCGTTGATCGGCCATAATTTATCTTCAGGAATAAATTTTCTCAAACTTTCCAACTGGGGAATTTGAGCTCCTGGACCGGTTTCTGTATTGAATCCGTAAGCACCTCCGAAATTTGTATCGGTAAACCAATATACCGGGGCGGTATAGGCATAAGGCCCCAACATCTTCACCCCTGACGAACCACTGATCTCGCTTATGACATCTTCGCTGCCGATAACGTGTTGGTCGCTACCAACACCGCCAGTAGAATTCAAATAGGGCCGTGTCGGGTCATATTCGGCAAACGTTTCAATATATTTTTGCTCTAAAGCAGTAATCGGTACCTTATCGCTAGCGACCGTCCAAACAAATATGCTAGGGTGGTTACGCAGCCATATGATTTGCTCTTCCCATGCTTTGGCAACGTGATCTACATGTTCTGGCCTGTAAACCCCACCGAATCGCTCGTCGACCAGTACGCCCATGTGAATCTCATGTTCCCAATGGCAGCTCCAACCGACCATGAGCAAAATACCATGTTCATCGCATAAATCATATAATTTATGATTTTTTCCCCAGATGCCTTCCAACCGAATACAATTCAGATTCATCTGTTTCACATAGTTGACCTGAGCCTCTATACTTTCATCGGTATCCATTAGAAGCAGATCATCCGTCCACCCTGCACCTTTGATCAGCACTTTTTGGCCATTTATTTTAAATCCGCGATGGATGTCGTTCAACCAATAATCCTCCACTTGGCGAATACCCAACCTAGTATGCTCGCTACTTGAAATTTGGCCTTCTATCTCGAACTCCAATTCCAATTCGTAAAGTTCAGGTTTTCCTAAATTGATTGGCCACCAAAGTCTTGGGTTGTCGAATACTAATTGCGGAAAATCTTCAGCCGTAAATTCGACCCGTTTGTTACCGTTTGCAAGAATAGTTACCTCCTTCTCAAACACACTATCCGCTATTGTTCCCCTTAGAATACCGGCAACAGGTTTTTGAGTGTCATTTTTCAATTCTGCGGAAACTATTAAATCTGCCTTCTTTAAAGTCTTCAGATCTACTTTGGTCTTTACAAACGGATTTTCAATTCGTACTCCTTGATGAAGTTCTAGGGTTACAGGCCTGAAAATACCCATATTACCATCTGGTGGAGAGGGGTTCCAATCAACAAAACCAGTACTGAAATCCCCAGGCTTTGGTGGAATAACTTCAATGGCCAGCATGTTTTTGCCTACAACAATATGCTCGCTTACATTAAATGAGGTACGGCGATAAGCACCATTGATAGTTTTGACATCCGTTATTTGTTTTCCATTTAGCCAAACGTTCGCTTTGTAGTTTATTCCATCAAAATATAATGCAGCCGATTTTTGGGATTGCAAATCGTCAAGTGTAAAATGGGTCGCGTACCACCAAGGCACTTCAAATAATTCGTTCGAAATCGTTTTTAAGTTCTCTCCGAAATAAGGGTTCTCAACTATTTCATTGGCGACCAACGTGCCAAGAACAGTTGCTGGAACACATGTGGGAATCCATGTAATTTTGTTGTGGTCGTTAGTTGAAATAACGGCTCCATTTTCCAAAATATTCTTTGAAGATTGTATTTTCCAATTATCCGATAGACACATCTTGAAGCTTTTCGTCATATCTAAGCTATTATTTTGCTTCTTTGTGTTTGTGTCTTTTAAGTGTTCTTTTTGACTTCCACATCATACCTCCGCCTATAATCATCAGGACAAGACCCGCAACCAAATCGGTCATTTGTTGAATGAATGTTTGAGTAAAAGCCATGGCTATGGTTATGATAATACCAAATACGAATATGAAAAAACCCAAGGCTTGGTTTATTTGCGCCGTTTTAATTTTAGCACTACGATCTGAGTCGTTCATAATCATAAAGTTTAGGTTTAAAATTGGTAGTAAACGGTTGCCAAAATAGTCAATACGGCCACGGACCAAAGTTTTAGATTGTTCCACCAGTGACGGTCCTCTTTTTTGATGCCTTCATATACATAATCATTGGGCAGCATTAGAACCAATACTCCAATGACAAAATAGAGGCCAAAAAATATCATTTTTGCCGTTTCTTGTGAAACTCCCGAAAGCCAATCAAAATTCAACATAGTACTATGTTTTACTTTTAGTCAAAATTTTTGAACTGAACACCAAGCCCTCCAATTCAGCCGCTGTATGTTTTTTGGTCAGCAGGCTTACTACGATATTAATAATAAAGCCGAGCAGAAAAGACCACCATGAAATATATAAAAAAGGATCTTCAATGGCAAAGAAATCCGATTTGAACACGTTGAGAAAAATAGCGAAACCAATACCGATGACCAATGCGGACAGACCTCCCCATTGCGTCGTACGTTTCCAGAAGATACCGAGGAGCAGAATGGCGAACAAAGGCCCTTGAAAATAAGACATAAATGTCTGTATGGCAACATAGACCCCTGGAAAATCACTACTAATGGGTGCTGTTGCCACACCTATACCAAGCAGCACCAAAGTAGTCATTTGGCCTACCTTTAAGTAATGCCTGTCGTCTGCGTTCTTTTTAATGAAAGGTTCATAAATATCTTTGGTAAATAAGGTAGCCGTGGAATTTAGCAAGGAATCGACGCTCGACATCAAACCAGCAAAAAATGCGGCGAACATGAGGCCTACCAAACCCGGAGGCAATATACTCTTAATCATCATCGGAAGTGCCTGATCCCCATCAGCCAGATCAGGATGAACCACAACTGCCATGAGACCGGGAAACAAGACCAATATGGGAATAAACATTTTCAGGGCCGAACCAAAGATCATGCTTGCTTTAGCATGCCATTCGTTTTTGGCCGTTAGACAACGTTGTACGATAGACTGGTTACCAATCATATAAGCGTTCGACATTACAAAAGTAAGTCCGAATAAAATTCCAGTCCATGGAAAGGGCGATTTAGTATCAACGGGTTGAATTATGTCAAAATGACTTTGGTATTCAGGGCCCATCGTACCGATTTTTTCTACCATGTTTTCCCATCCACCAACTGCATCAAGACTAAGAAATACCAAGGCAAAGCCGCCGATGAACATTATGATCATTTGGACTACGTCTGTCATGATTACCGCAGTAATTCCACCAAAATAAGTATATAGGCCGACAACGCCAGCGGTAGACATAATAGATATCCATATAGGCCAACCCATCAGTACATTTAATAGAACCGCACTTGCCCAAAATAATACTCCTAGGTCAAGGGCAAAGAACAAGATCCAAGTGGCCGATGCAATGGTGCGTACCGATTGATTATATCGTCTACCCAGGTATTCGGGTATGGTGTACATACCTCCACGCCAGAAGTAGGGAATGAATATAAATGCGGCCAAGAGCATTGCCGGAACCGAACCTACCCAATCAAAATTACCTACCGCCACACCGTACCGATAAGCTTGCCCCGAAACTCCGACAAAATCCAAAGCCCCGATATCGGAAACTACAATTGACATACCTATTGCCCAAAACGGGAGACTTCTACCGCCTAGAAAATAGTCTTCAGAACTACTAACAAACTTTTTAAAATAAAGACCTAGTAATAGCATTCCGACGATATATGCTATAACAATAAAATAATCGATTCCTGCTAACATACGCCCTTCTTAATTGTTGGATATACAAATTAAACTGAATAGGGAGTAATTGTTTTATTAAATCTTATTGTCTTTACATGGTATATCAACCTAAGTATAAGTTTTTAATCTGATTTTATACAAAAAAGGTCAAAATTCATGACTTGTTGAAAAATATCTCCGAAGACATTCCTCGTTACCTAAACAAAAATATACGGATACGGTCCCTTTTTCAACTCTAGAATAAACGACAAGAAGTTCAGGAAAGGAATTCGATCAATAATATTGATACACCGAACAATTAGCTTCTTATGAATTTCATTACCACTTAAATAGTTTAGACGCCATCTTTATAATTTAACCAAAGGTCAACTGCATTAAAGTTTTTTACCAAAAACTAACGTTATTTTAACCTTAAATTCATTTTTAATTTACATTACTGGAATTTGGGATAAAATATTATAGATAACTAACAATATACTTTATGTTTTGACAAAAATTTTAAAATAGATTTGTTACGAACTAACCAAATAACCAAACAGTTTTAAAATCAATATACACCATGAAAAAAAGAAACTTAAGATTTTTGACGCTCTTTTTGTTCAGTATGTTCGTGGCCAATATCTATGCCCAACAGCAGGTAACTGGAGTTGTTAATGACGTTGCAGGAGATTTATTGCCAGGAGTAACGGTTATAGTAAAAGGAACGCTTACAGGTGTAACTACAGATTTTGACGGAAACTATAGTATTTCCGTTCCAAGTAGTACATCGGTACTTGTGTTTTCGTATTTGGGTATGTCAACACAAGAAGTAACCGTGGGAAATCAATCCACTATTAATGTTTCCATGGAAACTTCATCGGAAGAATTAGATGAAGTTGTGGTTACCGCACTTGGTATTTCAAGGGAAAAGAAATCGCTGGGCTATTCGGTTAGCGAAATAGATGGCGACGCAATAGATAATGTACCACAAGAAAATGTCTTGAATGCTCTTGCAGGCAAGGTCTCAGGGGTAGCGATCAACAATACAGGCTCCCCAGGATCTTCCGTTAGCATGGTTATTCGGGGATCGACATCGCTTTCTAGTGATAACCAACCATTATTTGTAATTGACGGCGTACCAGTTTTCAATACGTTGAACAATATCGGAGGGGTCGGGCGAGACAACAGGGTCGATTACGGAAATGCCATTTCCGATATAAACAGCGATGACATTGCGAGTATGACGGTATTGAAAGGTGCCAGTGCAGCGGCACTTTATGGATCAAGGGCGGGCAATGGCGTCGTTTTGATTACCACAAAATCGGGAAAGGCCAGAAAAGGATTGGGAGTTACCATAAATTCAAGTACCGTTTTTGACATTCCGTACCGCTATTTGGATACGCATACGAAATATGCTGCCGGTTCTAGACCCTATACCCCAGATAACTTTCCTACCAACACCTATGGTCAAATTCAGATAAGCGAAACTGCATCGGCCTGGGCAGGTCCTGCCTTGAATCAGGGAATCAATGCTATTCACTGGCCATACACAGCCCAAGAATTGGAAAGTGGAATACCAGTTGCCAGAGAACTAAGGTCACATAACAACGCTAGAAACTTTTTCAATACGGCCATTACCACGACCAACAATATTTCGATACAAGACAATACCGAAAAGCTAAACTATCGCCTTTCATACAATAATCTAAAAAACAAGGGGTTTATTCCCAATACCGATTTAAACAAGCACAGTATCAATCTGAATTCTTCTTTAAAATTGAACAATGCTATTACGATAAGTTCTAGTTTGAATTATACGAAAACCTATGCTGACAACCGACCAGCTGGTAACCGTGGTGCAAACCCTATACAGGCGATGTACGAACTAGCTCCACATATCGATGTTCGAGATCTTGAACAGTATTGGTTGCCGGGCTATGAGGGACTTTTTCAGAACTCTCCTTTCGAGTTTGGCGATGACCCCACCGAGACCGAATGGAACAATCCGTATTACTTGGCCAACGAAGTGAACAATGGATTCACAAGAAACCGTTTTTACGGAAACGTAAGGGCCGATTGGCAGATTACCGATGACTTCTCAGCCATGGTACGCTACAATTTTGATGAGATCAACGAACAACGTGAGACGAAAATATCGAACGGTTACACCAAAGAAATCAATGGTGCATACGGTATCACGGATATTTTTCGTAACGAAATCAATGTTGATTTTTTATTGACTTACAAGAAGAAATTCGATAATTGGGACTTTAGTGTATCGGCAGGTGGTAACCAGCGGAAATTCAGTGGGACTACGGTAAGTAACTCCACTATAGATAGAGGGCAAGGACTGTTAACCCCTAATTTGTTTACCTTGAGCAATATTGCACCTAGCAATTTAGACTATCAGTCTAATATACAGGAAAAGAAAGTCAATAGTCTATATGGCCTGGCGAGTATAGGATTTAAGGATATGTTCTATTTAGATGTAACCGGTAGAAACGATTGGTCAAGCACCTTACCCGATAGTAACAACTCTTATTTCTATCCCTCAGTATCGGGAAGTCTATTACTCAACAATGTCTTTAATATGGGTAATCAAGTGTCATTGGTCAAACTTAGGGCCGGTTATGCAGAGGTGGGCAACGATACGGACCCCTATAATTTGGAGCCCGTTTTGAATAGTGGTGGTTCTTGGGGCAATGCCTCCTTACTTTCAGTGCCCAATGAACTATTAAACGCCGAGTTAAAACCAGAATCGCAAAGTTCTTGGGAAGCGGGTGCCGATTTGGCTTTCTTTCGTAATCGGCTACGCTTAGACGTTACCTATTACGAAAGTGATAACAGAGATCAGATATTTCCGGTAAACAATCCGATTTCCTCAGGGTATTCTACTAAGTTCATCAATGCCGGATTACTTTCAAGCAAAGGAGTGGAGGCCGGTCTAAGTGGTACTATTTTGGCCAGTAATGATTGGAACTGGGACATGAGCTTTGTCTACACCAAAAACCGCACCCGGGTAATAGAATTAGCCGACGGCATGAGTTCGATTACTTTATGGACCGATGCCAAGGGAGGGGCCATCACATGGCTTGGTGAAGAAATCGGTAATATTGTCGACCGCGAGTTAGTACGCGTCGACGACCCTAATTCACCTTATCACGGCTATCCTATTATAGACGACGAAGGTTTCGAAAACAGCGATAGAACTTTGGAAGACGAAGATGGCAATCGCGTTGCGCCCGTTATCGGAAATTTCAATCCTGATTTTAACATCGGTATGACCACTACAGTTTCCTATAAAAATTGGTCGCTTTCCATGAATTTCGATTGGCGCAAAGGCGGTCAATTCGTTTCACAGACCCACCGCTATGGCGAATCGGATATGCATACACAACGCTGGTTAGATAAATTACACAATCTGAACGCCGTGGGTGATATTCCAGGCTATTTAAAAGAAAATGAAGATCAGTTTTTATCGCCAGATAGTGATGAATTTTACATTTTAGTAGGTGGGCCTACTGCAGAAGAAGGTGGCTTTCCGGTCGATGATGGAGGCATAACCTTAAACGACGGGGTCTTTATGCCAGGGGTTCAAGGGGAATATGACGACAATGGAAATTTTGTAGCGACCGCTGAAAACCTAGGCGGTGAGGGTACGGTATACACGCGTTATCAAGACCACTATGGTTGGGATTTTACCCGAACATCGCTATTTGATTCCGACTTTTTGAAACTGCGTGAAATATCGCTGTCCTATTCCGTGCCATCGAAAAGTTTAAAGCAAATCGGTATTCAGAACATGTCCATTTCACTTTTCAGTAGAAACCTGATTCTTTGGACCAAGGCCGATATCGGTATCGATCCCGAAATGGCCTTTCAGCCAGAATCGAGTACCCAAGGCAGAAGTGGTATACAGTTTAAACAAGGTATCGAACGTTTTAACGTCAATCCTTGGGCAGTACCGATAGGCTTTAAATTAAACTTAAGTTTCTAAGTAGATCACAATGCACAAATACAATACAACTATGCAAACGATAAAAAAAATATTTAAGGGTGTCTTGGCAGTATCGGTCTTTATGGTGCTTTCGTGTGACAATGATATTACCGACGTAAACGTAAACCCGAACGGTGTAAATTTAGATGAGGCCAACCCAAGTTTCCTGCTTAGCGACGTGATGGCAAAAACTGTTAAGGACATTGGGGACAAAGGATTCGCCGAACCCTTGGCCGCTTTTGTCCAGTACATTCAAAAAGATTCTTGGGGTAACAACGAGTACGATTGGGAAGGTAGTGGTTGGGATACCTATTACAACAATCTTAGGACTGCCGATTTGGCTTATGAACGTTCAGTTGAACTTGACATGAAATTCCATCAAGCCGTGGCCATGATTATGAAGGCACATCAGTTCGGCATGTTGACCGACTTTTATGGAGACGTGCCCTATTCGGAAGCATTGCGCGGTGATACCGATGTTGATTTGCCCAAATACGACTCACAAGAATCAATATATAAGGCGGTGATTGCCGATTTTGAAGCTGCTTCCGCCCTTTTGTCAAGCAATCAGGGACAACTTGAAGTATTCATTCCCGCTCAAGACCTCTATTTCGGAGGAGATTCCGAAAAATGGATCAAGTACGCCAACTCCTTGGCCCTAAGGTATTACATGCGGCTTTCTGAAAAAGACCCGTCATATGCAGGTGCCGGGGTACAAAAGACCTTGGCCAAACCATTGATAGATAGTGTCGATGAAGAGTGTGCAGTGCCCTATGTTGGGGTAAGCCCAGATGATTCGCAGCCCAGTAATGGCCAACAGGGCAGCCCTTCAGCTTTCACTCGGGTAAAGCCATGTGCGACATTGACCAATAAATTAGGTGATTTGAACGACCCAAGACGAGATATTTGGTTCGCACCGGTAGCTATTCCTATTAAAGTAGTTCCAGCAGTCGAAGTACCTGGTGGAGGTGACGATGTCGTAGTCGATGGCGTACGCTATATCAACGAAGCGACATTAGCAGATAATTTTACGATTTATAATCCCGAAACTTGGTTTCAAGATCGATTAGACGGTCTGACCATGGTAGATACCAGTTCAGTTTATGTCGGCATACCAGTATCGAATCAAGGTACTGAACCATACACGTATAACCTAAACCCACAGCCTACCCAAGGGGGTGGTAATGTGCACGTTTCAGAAATGAATGCACAATTTGATGAAGTATCGGGCCCGAATTTGAAATCTCGCATATTATCATATGCCGAAGTTAGCTTCTTAAAAGCTGAGGCCGCCCTGAAAGGATGGGGTTCCAATGCAGAGGAGCACTACACCAATGGTGTTCAGGCCTCATTCGATACTTGGGGCATCGGTGATCTTGCCGTGGATTACTTAGAAAATGATGGCGTGGCGTTCGATGGTTCTTTAGAACAGATAATGGAACAAAAATGGATAGCTAATTTCTCATCTTCATCAGAGGCTTATCTCGATTGGAGAAGAACGGGCTTACCCGATCTTATGACTGGCCCATTTGCCAGATCGGAAGTTATTCCAGTCCGTTTTGTGTACCCTGATAACGATCGAAATTTTAACCGTGATAATTACAATGCAGCTTTGGGAAGCCTAGAGGCTACAGAGTACACAGATGATGTGCCCGGTTATATTGAGAACGACACACCCTGGTCAAAACCTTGGGTATTGCAGGGCGTTACAAAACCTTGGTAATTTTTAAAAAAATGCTTACAAAAGCGTAATGCTACATTATATTATTTTGAGTTCGTTGAGTTAGTTGAAAAATACCCGGGGAAACTCGGGTATTTTTTTTAGATTAAAAAAGAGATGAATAGCAAGGCACTATTTTTACTATTGACCTTATTTATAATATCCTGTAATACGCAGGTGGGAAGTCGTGTGGATTTGTCACAGGCAACCCTTCTTATTTCTCCATCTATTAAAGCGTCTTTTCAAGAAACAGCAGCGAATATCTTGGTCGAGGAAATCGCAAAACGAACCGAACTGAAACTTGAACGGGCCGACACTTGGAATACGCGGACCGTAATTGCCCTACAGCTAGTTGACCAAAACGATTTGGTTGGTATACTCCCCCCTACACGCAATGATGAACATCCTGAGTACAGAAAGGAAGGTTATCGCCTAATGCACGAAAATAAGGATGGCAAGGATATTCTTTGGATTATCGCTGCTGACACAAGAGGGCTTCTTTATGGAATAGGCAAATTTTTGCGTACGGCCATAATGAAAGAAGGTCAACTATCCATAGCCAATACCATTGATGTTTCAGAATCGCCCGAATACGAACTTCGTGGACATCAATTTGGATACCGAAATACCGCTAATTCTTGGGATGCATGGTCGGTCGAACAATTCGACCAGCACTTTCGCGAGCAGGTACTTTTCGGCGCCAATAGCTTTGAGAATATTCCCTTTCAAGAGCCTAATTCAAGCTCCCATTTTAAGGTTCATCCACAAGAAATGGAAGTTGAACTCAGTAAAATCTGTGATAAGTACGAGGCCGATTATTGGGTGTGGACTCCGGCACCGCGTGATTTGACCAAAAAGAACGCACATGAAGAAGGTCTTGAACAGCAAGAGGCATTCTATGCACGTTGCCCGAGGCTGAATGGGGTATTTGTGCCCGGCGGCGATCCCGGCGACAACCATCCGTCTGATCTTATCCCTTATCTCGAAGATCTTTCGGTATTGCTTAAAAAGCATCATCCTACTGCTGGCATATGGGTTTCGTTACAGGGGTTTGAAAAAGAGAAGGTAGATTATTTTTTCAATTATCTTGAAGAACACAAACCTGATTGGCTCACAGGGTTAGTTTATGGGCCTAGCAGCCCCCCAATTGAACTGGAACGTAAGTTATTATCCGAAAAATACAAACATCGGTTTTATCCTGATATCACGCATACCGTTCGCTGCCACTATCCTGTGGAAAACTGGGATCAGGCTTTTGCGCTTACCTTGGGACGGGAACCATGCAACCCACAGCCCTTTCACTACGCCAAGCTCTTCAATCAGGATACAAAACATACCGATGGATTTATCACCTATTCAGATGGCTCTCATGATGATGTCAATAAAATAGTATGGAGTCAGTTGGGATGGAATCCGAACATGAATATCAATGAAACGATTTTAGAGTATTGTCGGTTTTTCTTCGGCTCCGAAGTGGCAAAAGAATCCGCCGAAGGCATACTTGCACTTGAGAAAAATTGGGAAGGACCTTTATTGGGCAATCCCATTGTTAAAGAGACTTTGGCGCTTTGGAAAAAGCTTGAACTCGAAAATCCTGAACTACAAGATAATTGGCGCTGGCAACAATTGGTGATGCGCGCTTATTATGATGCCTACATCCAAGACGGTTTAGCTTATGAAAAGCAGCTGGAAACGGAAGCCTATGAGATACTTGCCGGCGCAGAAACCCATGGGGCCAATAAAGCTATGAAAGAAGCGCTCGAGCACATGCAAAAAGCTGATAAAAAACTTGTTTCACAAGATTTAAAAAAGAAGGTATTTGAATATGCGGAAGCCTTGTTTGAATCTGTTGGAGCTCAAACAAGTGTTGCGAAATACGATGCCAGCGGCACCGAAAGAGGTGCTATTCTAGATTTGATCGACTACCCTTTGAACAACAGATGGTGGCTCGAAGATGAATTTAAGAAAATCAATAGTTTCAACACCGAAGATGAAAAATTGATAAGGTTGGAGTTCCTTAGCACCTACGAAAACCCGGGAGAAGGAAGCTTCTATGACAATATTTCAAGCGCCGATGCCAAACACGTGACCTCTAAAACTGATGATGCCATAGACTACTTATGGGAAAATGATGGCCTGAGCAGAAAGCGGCTCTCCACGCAACTATTTCAGTTTAGCCCTACTTTGCAATACGCTATGCTTGACTCGAATTCCGATTATACCATTCGCGTTTCCGGTTATGGGGAAGCGCTGCTGAGAGCAAATGGCAAGCGTTTAAAGTCTACCAAATATGAAAAAGGCTTTGAGCAATTCAAAGAATTTCCACTTCCTAAGAAACTAATACAAGATGGAAGATTAAAAATTACCTTCGACAAACCCGACGAAGAACATTTGAACTGGCGTCAGCAGTCCAGGGTGACCGATGTATGGTTGTTGAAGCAATAATCCGCAAATTAATGTTACAGTACCAAAGGCAGCTATTCTGAGATAAGATTTTGGGTAGGTATGCTGCCATTTAAAAAGTATAATCAGCCTCTGATAATCTGATTTCAAATCTTCGATGCTAGTTCTATTAAACATCGAAAAGCGAACTCATTAATTATACTGTCAAAATGAACTTTCAGGGCAATATTTTTTTACTTTGCTTAAAGTTGATATAAACGGCCGTTTGAATGTGCGGGATTGTCCCGGCCTCCATTACCCAAATATTAATAGGTTTTGCGTACAGAAAACTGTGCAGAGATACGGCTAACTTGAATCATTCTATTCGTTTTCCTTCGGTGGTGAATGATAGCCCCTGTTTACCATAGGTTGAGATCATGATGCCCTCAAAAAAAGGTTCTGTCGATTTTGGCTTTATTTTCCAATCGAAAATAAAATTGGCCCCGGTGCTGCCCGTTTTATCAACTTCTTCAATAACGATTTCCACGGTTTCCAAGGGAGCAAGATATATAGGTTTGTCAAAATAAGTGTGTATCGGTTTTGCACGGGTATCGAAATATTCGGCCTTGGTGATATATAGGGTGTCTTTTAGACCGATATTCCGTATACTGGCAGTTACGGTCAAATTATGCGTCTTGTGCTCTGAAAGGCTATAAATCTGTGAATATACCGAAAGATACGATTTACCGGATTCCAGCGAATCAAGACCGTTCAATTTAGCGGTTCTTTTTTCGAAATTTTCGTGATGGGGCGAATCTGTTGCATTTTTTTCTTGACAGGAACTTAGTAATAATCCTATCATAAATATAGAAATGATATACTTCATAGTGTGCTTTTTGATCGTTATGAATAGTTTTATTTCGAGAGCTAAAATAGTATTGTGATAATAAGTGTATGGACGTGATTCTTGTTTGCTAAAATCCTCGAATTCTTTTGCATTCAGTTTATCCGGAACGATACCGGGATATATTCACTCATAGTAACAGTTGGAAGGTTTACCCATTCTATAGGTATCTCCCGGCAAGAAATCGTTCAGAGGAATTTGGCTCTTCTCGATAGACAACATCCTAATGCGCTCATTTCCCGGAAATAATATAATTCGCTCTTTTTTCATAATCATAGTTTAAGAATTTACGCAGTGAGTACATCAAGGATTTCACAAATATAATAGTATTACTATTTCATTTTAATAGTTTAACTATTAATTATGAATAGCAATAGTTTCAAATATAATCTTATAATCTAATTTTACTCCAGAATTTAAAGACGGTCATTATGAGAAAAAAAGTTGTTACACTAGTAGGTTTGCTCGTCTTTTCAACAGCGGTACATGCCAAAGGGTACCACGCAGGAACCATTGAAATAGCCAAGAGCCAAATTCTTGTTGAAACCGTATTGACCGCGGAGGAACAAGTGGCCCTATCCCCGACCCAAGTACTCGAAAGCTTGAAGGCGGGAAACGAAAGATTTGTCAGTAGCAATCTCACGGCACGAGACCATTCCGTACAGATCAGAGAGACCGCGGACGCACAATTCCCGAAGGCGAAAGTGTTGCCCTGTGTGTATAGCAGGGTGCCTGGAGAGGATGTGTTCGACAAAGCTACCGGGGATATCTTCGTGGCTAGTGTGGCCGAAAATTTTATCAACGACGATATCTTGGGCAGTATGGAATTCGCGACTAAGGTCGCGGGCGCTAAGCTTATATTGGTAATGGGCCACAAAAATTGTAGGGCCATACACTCCGCAATCGACGGAGCTGAACTAGGGCACAGAACAGGAATGCTAAAAAAAATCAAACCTGCTATAAAGCAGTCGATAGTTATGGAATGGCCGAGCTATCGGCTGTGGTGCTAAGCGTATAAGCGGAATGTGTAATGCTGAACAAAAGGCCGTATATCGCAGATACCGTAATGATACTCAAGAATAGCCTATTAGGGATGGAGGAACACTCTAAAAAGAACAAAAAAAGCTCCGCGCACAAGGAATGGCAAGGAAGAATTTAAGGAGCATACAAAAAAACACTCTAAATCGATTGAGTTACGCCGCATCGACATATCCTAAATATGATGGTTGTTTATTTATTCAAGGAGGGTCGATGTGGCTTCTATTGGGGTCTCTTTTTATAAAAGAGACCCTTTTTTTTATTCCTTCAGTTACACCTTGTTCTCTCCAAATAAAAGGATATCGGTTTCTCGTAAAATCCAAATACAGGATTTGTATTTTTAAAAAATAGCACCCTATGTAGTTTATCCCATAAAGCAAGGGTCGTAAATCTAACAAAGAACAATTTATATTACATGGGTTCCATACAATACCCTTTAAACTTTTTTGGTAAGACCTAACCAAGGTAAAATCCACTTCGTTCAATTCTAAACATTCAACTACCTATGCTTAATCGGTCACGGCCATATAATGGTTCGCCCCGGTGTATCGTATCTCGAAGTCCGCTAGCGGTATGGCAAGACATATTCTCGGAAATACGAAAGTTATTTTTAGTCGCCCTTAGAGCTAGCCTTATGTTCTAGGGTCTTGTAATTTAGGGCATACACTCAGTTCAAAACTAGTATTACCATAGGGCGATTTCCTTTCGGAAATCGGTTATGAAGTTTTCTCGGCCCACGGTTTCGATTAAGGGAAATCGAAAACCGGTCCTAAAAATAATTAAGCTCTATCGACACGACAGACCGGCTGAGATATAATTCTTCCCAAGCCCCGTAATACTTTCGCTTTAAGGGATGTTCGTCAGTACTTCCGGTCAATTTAATGTATAAATTATATTAATGTACATCATAATTTATATAAATAATAATTAATGATTCATATATCGTAAATTTATAAAAAAGGAAATGAAATATTCATCTAAAATACACAGACTATGAAAACTATACTGTCACTTTTATTACTTCCGATTATGGTGCTTGCACAACCTTATGGTCAGCGTCAAAATGAATCCTTTGATATCGAATTTACCATGGATTTTGCTATGGAATCCATCCCAAGTGAGGAAATCGCTTTTCTGGAACTTGTAGATGGCACCATCGAATTTTTCATAACGGTAGAAGTATATGTTTGGGAAATGGGAATTGATCATGTCATACCTAAATTCACCAATAATGGGGCGATGGTCAACTCCCTACCCAAATATCTGAATACTTTTTCTTTGGCAGGGTGGCCTCCTATCGGAAAGGAAGACCAAAGACCACAAGAACTATTGAATCGTCAACTCGCCCTAAACGACCCTATGTTTCCGAAAGAAGACAGCTTGTTAGATAGGTTGCATCCCGTCAGGTACCAACAGAATAAATTGGCGGGTCCAGAAAACATGCCCGAAGGCTTTGGGCCACGAATCAAGTTTTGAATAAAAAAACCAACCGAAAATTGAAAATCCTTTTAAAAGTATAATCGAATACCAAAACATGTATTAAAATAAAAAAAAAGATGAAAAAGGAATTTTTAACATTGGGAGTGATAGTGCTATTATCCACCAGTTGTGCAGTAATAAGGCCCGGAGAGGCTGGCGTAAAACAACGTCTGGGTAAATTCGACAGTGAGGTTGCGACCCAGGGGGCAGTATTCTTCAACCCCCTGAATTCAAAAGTAGTAAAAGCGTCGGTACAGACGGAGAATCTTGAACTCTTTTTAAGTTTGCCGAGTAAAGAAGGACTTAGTGTAGAGTCAGAAATATCAATACTCTATCGTTTGGAGGCCGATCGGGTAGCCTCCGTTCTGCAAAGTATAGGCCCGAACTATCCAGGAATCATTACAAGTGTTTTTAGATCGGCCTCGGCGGATGTGTGCTCGAAATTTTTTGCTAAGGATATGCATTCGGGTATGCGTGCGGATATCGAGAAAGCGATAATGGTCGAAATGGCCGAGATCTTGGCTCCCCAAGGTATTATCATCGAGGCGGTTTTGATGAAGAGCATACGGCTCCCGAAGGGGCTGTCGACATCCATAGAACGAAAACTACAGGCTGAACAAGATGCTATGCGGTTGGTGTTCATTCTGGAACAGGCCAAATTAGAGGCCGACCGAAAGATCATCGAAGCTAAAGGTGAACGGGACGCTCAACAAATACTCTCCGAAGGCCTTACCGATAAACTTATTCAGATTAGAAGCATTGAGGCGTTTCGTGAACTTTCGCGCTCTCAGAACAGTAAGATCATCATTACGGACGGTAAAACACCTTTATTGATAGAATCTGGGACAAAATAAAAAGATACAAAAAATAACAATAGTTAAAGAGAAGGCATCGGCACTGAAATTTTGCCGGCCATACTAAAAATCATCACCGCCATAGGGGCAAGGCTTAAATTTGGGGAAGCGGATATCAGTGAACGTACCTGTCGGGCAATACCCCCCGGAATTGTCCTAATCTGACGGGAGACCGTACGAAGGAAAAAGGTATTCTTGAGAGCACCGATTACCGCTCCTCAAGGTGGTGTCAACAAAATACAAGTATGGCTAAGCGAAAATTCTTAGGGCTCTTTGCCAATGTGGGACAACGTAAAAAGATTTTACCCAGCTAGGTATACCAAGCATCTTGATGCGATATGCATAACGTGAAATTGCTAAAAATGAAATGCATCCGTAAACAAGATGTACGGTATCAAGAGACCGAAGACGTTGTGCAAGCCTAAAGCATACTAATAGAGCCAGATTCAAAAAAAAGGCGGCCGTTTTATATCAGGGCAATATTATGAGGTGAACAGATGGCAATGCCATCGCGTTTTCTATATAATTACCATAGATCAATCGAAAACACCTTAGATCGTTTACGTCGCTGTGGTAAAAATGGCCGATACTTCGGAGGCGTTCTATGTACTTGTAATACCAAATTTACAGCGAACATCTGTTTGCACTTTGGGATACTAACCCCTGCAGGCCTACCAAAACCACTCGAAGCCGATAATAATACTCGATTATCTGGTTCAGACTGATGCAGCAAGTAAATTTTCAAAACAGATCAAACCTCTAATTGGAACAATATTTTCATACCACACTAAAATACGCTCGTAAAACAATCGTTTTACAGGACTAAGACTTTATGGGGCTAAACGCTCCAATCTTCCAACAAAATATGGTCTTTTCGACCATTGATTTAATACCGGTAGCATTTTACGTGACAAAAATAAACTACCTTCGACAAGCCCGACGAAGATCATTTGAACTGGAGAAAACAGTCGCGTATAACCGATGTCCGGTTGTTGAAGCAATGATCGCCGTATTGATTTTACAGCACTACAAGTAGCAATCTTGAGATAAGGTGTTGGCTAGGTATTGCTGACATTTTAAAAAATATCACCAGCCTCGGATAATCTGATTTTCAAATCTTCGCTACTAGTTCGATTAAACCTGGAAAAGAGATTTTTAGCTTTTGAAATTTAATTATAACTTTATAAACTAAAGGATGTACAAATACATCGTTTACATGTATAATAGGGTGTATAACGATGTATTATACATCTATATAAACAAGTTGTACACAGTTTTGACTCGTCCTGAAATACGTATCACACAACAATAAATTCATCTATCATAACGCAATCTAAATACAAGACAACTTCAAGTAATGAATAGCATTACAAAAACAATACAAAAAGGTGAACTACTTTTAAGAGCGGGTGATATTGCTACTCATGGCTATAAAGTAACTAGTGGATGTCTTAAAAGTTATGTGTTAGACGAAGCAGGAAAAGAACATATTCTACAATTTGCACCAGAGGAATGGATAATTTCAGATTTAGATAGTTTAACCAATCAAATCCCTTCATTAATTTTCATTGAAGCTTGTGAAAATAGTGAAGTGTTAATGCTGCCAAAATCTAGTTATGAAGAACCCAACACATTAGATAGCAGCATATTAATTGACCATACAATTAAATTTCGCAATAATTTAATTGCAACTAATAAGCGAATCATTGGACTTTTAAGTGCAACGGCCGAGAAACGTTATAATGACTTTACAGAAATCTACCCTACTCTAGTACAGCGACTTCCCCAAAAACTTATTGCTTCATATATTGGTATAAC
>RCNB010000174.1_pt1 | contig 43081 bp, 29 predicted proteins | sample 2041321 | NCBI WGS metagenome assembly RCNB01 (sample SAMN09708232, study PRJNA481090) | Marine sediment metagenome, whole genome shotgun sequencing project.
GTTGATTTCTTATAAAACACATTTCTTTCTTCTAAATAGGTTATAAAATAATTGAAACATCTTTCGTGTTTTCCTATCAATTCAGGAGGGAACACTCCCTTTTCATTAAACAGCCCACCTAAAAATAAATTTGCGGCCGCAGTTGCTGTATATCCTGTTGTACGCGACATTGATGATGTCTTGGTTTCCTCACAAAACTCATCGTACAAATCATAGACCACTTCTTCAATATTGCCTTCGGCATTTTCACCTTTAACTGTGATCCTCATAACTGTAAGCTCTTCTTCTAATTCGCCCAATTTCCACTCATTAAATAATACTTTACTTGTAAAATCTAATGGTGAAATCATCTCACCTTTGATTTCAATTTTTTCAACATTAAAAAATCCGCTCTCTTTTAACACTTTTATATATTCAACATGTCCTGGATACCGCAATGTCTTTTCTTTCATATTTGGAATATGCGGCATGGTATAAATTATAGAGCGCAGTCCATCAGAATTAAAAGATTCTAAGGTCCCAATATTATCAAACTCTAAATATTCACAATCTGTCAAAGCTTCTCTAGTAATTACTTGTCCATTTTCAACATATCGTGCCGGTCGTGTGTACTCTTCAATAACATCAATTGGTGAAAAGGGAGCTTTATATGAAAATGGCCATTTCTTAACTTTTGGCAAGCCGCCTACTAAACATTCAAAATCTGTTAGTTTTAGTTTTTCATTGTAATAGCCTAATATTATGTTACCCATTCCTGGAGCAACTCCACAATCAACTATTGCCGTAACTCCTTTCTCTCTGGCCAAAGTATCCAACTCTAAAGAATTCTCAGGGAAAAAAGAAATATCAATAACATTCATTTCTGCCCCTATAATTGACTTTAAGGTTTGATACCCTAAAAAGCCTGGAACTGCACAAATCACTAAATCATACTTTTTAATAGTAGATTGCAATTGCTCTTTATTTGTTACATCTAATTCCAATAGACATAAATCGTTACATTTCTGTTTAGCCTTATCTAATGCTTTATGGTTAACGTCTGAAAGGGTTACTTTATGATTTAATGTCATGTCTATGGCCATAGCACTTCCAACCATGCCAGCCCCTAAAACAATAATATTGCTCATTGAAAAAATTTAAAAGTTAAATTGAAAAAATTAATTGGAAAAGAAAGAAGAATAAAGTTATAACCCAGGAATCAAAACCCAAGGCATCTCATTAATTTTTAAAACACTTCTTAATATCATTCTATAAATTTACAATTAAAAAATACTCTATAAAAAAACCCCGAAATTATTTTCGGAGTTTTAAATTTTTAATCATCTATTGGCGGTTCCATGACAAAATCTTCCATGAATTTAGTTGTATAATTACCTGCTAAATAATCTGGATGATCCATTAACTGTCTATGGAATGGAATGGTAGTTTTAATCCCTTCAATAACAAACTCATCTAATGCTCTTCTCATTTTATTGATAGCTTCCTCACGCGTTTGTGCGGTTGTAATTAACTTGGCTATCATAGAATCATAGTTAGGAGGAATTGTATATCCTGCATAAACATGAGTGTCCAACCTTACCCCATGGCCACCAGGGGAATGAAGTGTTGTAATTTTTCCTGGTGAAGGTCTAAAGTCGTTATGTGGATCCTCTGCGTTAATTCTACACTCAATAGAATGTAATTTTGGTGTATAATTTTTACCAGAAATAGGAACTCCTGCCGCAACCAAAATTTGTTCACGAATCAAATCAAAATCAATTACTTGCTCCGTAATTGGATGTTCAACTTGAATTCTAGTATTCATTTCCATGAAATAAAAATTCCTGTTTTTATCCACCAAGAATTCAACTGTACCAGCACCTTCATATTTAATGTATTCTGAAGCCTTAACTGCTGCTTCTCCCATTTTTTTACGCAATGCCGTTGTCATAAATGGAGAAGGAACCTCTTCTGTTAATTTTTGGTGTCTTCTTTGTATTGAGCAATCTCTTTCGGACAAGTGACAAGCTTTCCCGGTAGAATCTCCAACAATTTGAATTTCAATATGTCTAGGTTCTTCAATAAGCTTCTCCATATACATATCATCATTTCCAAATGCGGCTTTAGATTCTTGTCTAGCTGAATCCCAAGCATCTTTCAGATTTTCTGACTTCCAAACAGCTCGCATTCCTTTACCTCCACCTCCAGCAGATGCTTTGAGCATTACTGGGTATCCTGTCTCTTTTGCTAATTTTTCGCATTCTTCAAAAGTTTCGATTATGCCTTCGCTTCCAGGGACACATGGTACCCCGGCCGCCTTCATTGTTTCTTTAGCATTGGCCTTGTCTCCCATTCTATCAATCATCTCAGCCGTTGCGCCTATGAATTTGATATCATGTTCATCACATATCTTTGAAAACTTTGCGTTTTCTGAAAGAAAACCATATCCAGGATGAATTGCGTCTGCATTTGTAATTTCTGCTGCAGCTATAATATTGGACATCTTTAAATAAGATTCATGACTTGGTGCGGGACCAATACAAACAGCTTCATCTGCAAATTTTACATGAAGACTTTCTGCATCTACTGTAGAATAAACCGCTACAGATTTTATACCCATTTCTTTACAGGTTCTAATAACACGTAGTGCTATTTCTCCTCTATTGGCAATTAGTATCTTTTTAAACATAACTTCTGTTTTAAAAATTTCAAATTCCAAGCTCCAAATTCCAAACATTGGATTTTGAGATTTGTTAATTGGAATTTTTAATTGTTATGATGGATCTACTAAAAATAATGGTTGATCAAACTCTACGGGCGAAGAATCGTCTATGAGTATCTTAACCACTTTACCTGAAACTTCAGATTCAATCTCATTAAAAAGTTTCATTGCTTCAATAATACAAAGCACATCTCCTTCGGCAATAGTTTGCCCAACCACAACAAATAAAGGCTTGTCGGGAGAAGGCTTTCTGTAAAATGTACCTATTATTGGTGACTTAATTGTAATATATTTTGAATTATCATCAGCTGGAGTCTCTGGTGTGACCGCTTGAGCAGGAGCCTCTTGTTGCATCACCTGAGGAGCCATAGCTTGCTGTATTTGAGCGGCAGATGGAGCTTGCTGTAATATTGTGGTTTCAGAATCTGATCCTGTTTTAATGGTGATTTTAATGTCATCCATTTCAAGTTTAACCTCACTCGCACCAGATTTGGCGACAAACTTGATTAAGTTTTGAATCTCTTTTAAATCCATAATTTAGCTATTTAGTTTAGTTAGTTTCATTTAAGAATTATATGCCCATTTTAAATAAATGGAGCCCCAAGTAAATCCTCCTCCAAAAGCAACGAAAATAATATTGTCTCCTTTTTTTAGTTGGGATTCGTAATCATGTAATAATAACGGAAGGGTCGCAGAAGTAGTGTTACCGTACTTCTCAATGTTCATCATAACTTTATCTTTATCCAATTCTATTCTATTGGCAGTAGCATCAACGATTCGTTTATTAGCCTGATGAGCAGCTAACCAAGCAATATCATCTTTTACAAGATTGTTCCGTTCTAATATTTTTTCAGTAACGTCAGCCATATTGAACACTGCGTTTTTAAATACTGTTTTGCCGTCTTGAAACACGTAATGCTCTCCTTTTTCTATAGCATTAACCGTAGAAGGATATGAAGATCCTCCATACGTGGCTTGCAAAAACTCTCTGCCTGACCCGTCACTTCTAAGGTATTCATCTTGTAATCCTAAAGCCTCATTGTTTGGTTCAAACAAAACAGCTCCCGCGCCATCACCAAAAATGATACAAGTGGCTCTGTCTTCATAATTTATCATTGATGAGTTTTTGTCAGCTCCAATTAAAAGTACATTTTTATATCTTCCAGATTCAATATACTTTGCAGCAGTGGACATCCCAAACAAAAAGCTTGAGCAAGCTGCTTCTAAGTCAAATGAAAACGCATTAACGGCTCCTATTTTAGTTGCAGTAAAAGCTGCTGTTGAAGCAGCCTTCATGTCTGGTGTTGCAGTGGCAACAATAACAAGTTCTATATCCTTAGGGTTAATCCCTCGTTTATTGATTAAATCTTGTGCAGCTTTAATAGCTAAAAACGAAGTTCCTTTTCCTTCTCCTTTCAGGATTCTACGTTCCTTAATTCCTGTTCTTGAGGTAATCCATTCATCATTAGTGTCTACCATGGTCTCCAAAATTTGGTTGGTCAACACATATTCTGGCACATATGCGCCAACAGCTGTAATGGCTGCTGTGATTTTACTCATAGTTTAGTTTTAGTTTGAACAAAAAATCATCAAAATTGGCTCAAAAATGCCAAAAATTTGATGAAAATGCTATGTTTTGATCAAATAACGTTGCAAAATAGGTTGTTTTTGCTTTCTATAAAAATATATCATAAAAAAAACGCTCACAAGTGAGCGTTTTATTATATGCTTGCATAATACTTATGCCACATTTTCTTCAGTTTGTGAGTTGTCAATTAATACTTGACCTCTATAATAGAGTTTTCCTTCATGCCAGTGAGCCCTATGATACAAGTGAGCTTCTCCTGTTGTAGGACACGTAGCAATTTGTGGTGCAGTTGCTTTGTAATGTGTTCTTCTCTTATCTCTTCTTGTTTTCGAGATTTTTCTTTTAGGATGTGCCATTTTCTATATTATTTATCCGTTATTAGTTTTTTTAATTTATTCCAACGAGGATCAATGTCCTCATTATCTTCTTTGTCTTCCAAGCTTTTTGGGCTTAATTCTTCTAATTTATCAAGTATGTCTGAATTTAATGTCCCATCCTTAACTCCAGGATGAATTCTTTTTAAAGGAACCGAAAGAACAATTAATTCATAAATATATTGCGCAATATTAACTTCGTACTCACCATGTGGCAAAATTAATATCTCTTCATTTTCATTATTGAACTCATTGCCAAAATTAACTACTAAATCAAAATTTTGATTAATTTCTTGGTTGTATGGCTCATTTGTCAAATCACAATTTATATTAACCGCCCCTGATGCCTCAAAATATAATTCTAATAACGTTGGTTTTTTGTTCAAAACCACATTAACAATCACATCAGCATCATTGAACTCGTCATACTCGTAAAACTCAAAGAACTTTTTATCTATCTTATACTCAAAAAAATGTTTTCCTTCCTTTAATCCTACAAATTGAATTATAAAGTCTTTCAACGGCTTCTTCATCATATTTATTTCGAGCGTGCAAATATATAAAATTTTATTTACCTTATTACGGTTGTAAACATTTTTTTGTTTATATCTTTTGCGTTTGCTTTTTCAATGGATTGACAGTTAATTCATTGTAAATCTCTCTGTTTTTATAAATCTTAATTGCAGTAAACAACGCTTCATTAAATGAGCTAGAATCTGCTTCTCCTTTTCCTGCTATTTCGTAGGCCGTTCCGTGATCCGGAGAGGTTCTGACCCTGCTTAACCCTGCAGTGAAATTAACACCCTGTCCAAAAGACAATGTCTTGAAAGGAATTAATCCCTGATCATGATATGCCGCAACAATGGCATCAAAGTTTTTATAATTATTTGAACCAAAAAAACTATCTGCTGAATAAGGCCCAAAAACTAATTTACCACTCCCTTTAATTTCATCTAAAGTCGGTCTTAAAATTGTATCATCTTCTTTACCTATTACACCATTATCCCCAGTATGAGGGTTTATCCCTAAAACTGCTATTTTAGGTTTACTAATTCCGAAATCGCTTATCAATGTTTTATAAACAGTTTCAATTTTAGATACTATCAATTCTTTAGAAATATGTGATGAAATATCTTTTACAGGAACATGATCGGTAAGCAATCCTATTTTTAAAGATTCGGTAACCATAAACATAAGACTTTCCCCATCCAATTCTTGCGCAAGATAATCTGTGTGCCCTGGAAAGTTAAATTTTTCAGATTGAATATTATGCTTGTTAATTGGTGCAGTTATCAAAATGTCTATACTTTCTTTTTTTAAGTCTTTTGTAGCGGCTTTAAGAGATCTTATAGCATATTCTCCGATTTTCAAGTCTTCTTTCCCAAACTCAATATTTACATTCTCTTTCCAAACATTAACCACATTTACTTTTCCGTGTATGGCTTGGTCGGCACTTTGAATGCTATTAAAATTTATCGTACTACCAAAGTGCTTTTTTAAAAACGCCATTGTTTTAATGGAAGCATAAACTATGGGAGTACAGAAATCCAGCATTCGATTGTCCTCAAAGACTTTAAGAATTATTTCTCCTCCAATTCCGTTAAGATCCCCAATTGAAATCCCTGCTTTTATTTTTTCTTCTTTTCTCATTAAAAAATGATGCGTTTTGTTCGTAATTTTGATGATGTAAATTTAACTAAATAAACCATACCATGTTTACAGGGATTATTGAAGATTTAGGTGTGATTAAAAACCTAAAAAAAGATTTAGACAATCTACATATTACAGTTACGTGCGGATTAGCTTCAGAATTAAAAATTGACCAAAGCGTTGCCCACAATGGGATTTGTTTGACTGTAGTTGATTTAAAACAGGACAACTATACTGTCACTGCAATACAAGAAACATTAAACAAAACTAATCTAGGATCACTTAAACCAAACGACAAAATTAATTTGGAAAGGGCATTAAAACTTGGTGATAGATTAGATGGTCATATGGTACAGGGCCATGTGGATCAAACAGCTACATGCATAAATATTGATGAAAAACATGGTAGTTGGCTGTATACGTTTAAATATGACAGTGCTCTGGGTAATATAACTATAGAAAAAGGGTCCATTACTGTAAATGGTGTTAGTTTAACTGTAGTTAACTCTAAAAAAGATACTTTTAGTGTGGCGATAATCCCTTATACATATCTGCATACTAATTTCAATTCATTTGAAAAAGGAACCGTAGTAAACTTAGAGTTTGATGTTATTGGGAAGTATGTGACAAGATTGCAGAGTTTGAAGCCTAACGATTTACCATAGTCTTTACAAGCATTATTTTTTTAATAATGCCGTAAAGTAAAGCCAAAACAATTAAAAGAATAATAGAGCCATCCATCGTTAAGCCAGGAGGAGGAGGAGGGCCAGGCGGTGGCGGATCTTGAAATGCATATAAAGCATTTGCTAAAACAAATAAAATTGGGGCTAATGTCATTTTGTTTTATGTATCTTTTTGACGTAAAAGTATAAAAAAAAGCTAGTTATCAAAACAAATATCCTTAAAAAGGACTTCGTACAGTCAAAAACATCGATGAAATACATGTTTTTATGATTTTAGCTTAATTCAAGTTTTATTTGATTTTTAGAAAAAATTATTTTATCTACTAAAAAAACTCTTTCAACTTTCATTTATTGTGTCTTAGCAAAATATGCCTATTTAATTTAAACATTTTGTTAAGTGTATTAATTTTCATGAAGAAAATATATTAGTTTGACCCCAATATGCATTTAAAGTCACACATACTAAGCTTATATATACAATTGACACAGCACAAATATAGGTTAGATTTTATATTTTTCCATTTGAATTAACTACTTTTATTAAAGTAATAAAAGGTATTTTATATAATAATCCCCGTTACCTCTCTTTTAAATAATAGAACTATCTTATTAGACCTTAGTTTATGTCCTTTTTTCAGCGAGATTTATCAAAAGAACAAATTTTATCAGTATACCTTGACACTATTTATGACCAACTATCATTGCCTTTTAAAAGAGTAAAAGATTTAGACTTGCAATTTAAAGGTGTCGATTTAATATATGATTATAATGGAAGAAATATTTATATAGATGAAAAAGCACAGCTCGACTATTTAAATAGTGATTTACCAACATTTACATTTGAGTTATCATATTTAAAGGCAGGTAAATTAAAAACCGGTTGGTTTCTTGACTCTAAAAAAATATCTCATTACTATTTTTTGGTTACAAGCCTACATGTTCATGATATAAATGACCTTTCTAAAGGTGTCTCCAAATGCAAAATAACGAGTGTTAATAGACATGAATTAAATAAATTTCTTCACCAAATAGGGTTGTCTTTTGACAAATTAACGTCATATGACGATTCTATAAGAAAAAAGGGGAAGCCAAATAAGAAAACTGAAATAAATGAGCTTTATGCAAATTCTCAAGGGTGTTTGGTCTATTCTAATCATTTGGACGAAAAACCTATTAATTTAATGCTTAAACTTAATTTTTTGATTGAGCAGGGAATAGCAAAAAGGATTTATCCTAGACCAAAGAGTTTAACGTTGTAGTGCTTACAAGATTTATAATTGGTTTTATTTATTGAAGCTAAATACTGTTATTGGCCCACTGTTATTTGCGATTACTATCAGGCTCTTTCCATTCCATATTAACTTTTTGATGTCTCTACTGTCGCTAGAGATTGCAATTCCACTTTTCTGTGATGGTATATATCTGAAATTATTGTTGCCATCCCCTAAAAGCACGGCACCAATACCTGCATCATACCTTGTTGTCTCCACCTCAACGCCATAATGGTTCCCAACTGTTATTATATCTTTATGTCCATCTTTGTTGACATCCAGAACCAAAGTCGATTTAATTGGGGATATCTGTGCCTCTATTGGAAGTGATTTACGTGTAAGCTTATCGCCATCGTTTATCAATACAATGCTTTCAAAATTTTCTATTTCATACACCACAGTTCCATCTACTTTTTCCTCTGGTAAGATATCCACCAGTTTAGAGGAAGCAAAACTATGATAATTCTTGAATTTTTCGGCCACATACGGCATCTGTTGGCTCGTGCATTCCCTGCCACGTAGCGGAACATAATCATCTTTATAATATTTTGCTAAAAGAATGTCATTGGTCCCATTATTATCAAAGTCATTTGCATACACCTTAAATGGATGTTCTTTCGAGGCTTTGAACTTGTTATTCTTCCCGAGGTTCCCAATGATATAGTCTTCATCGCCGTCATCATCCAAATCACTTGCAGTAATAGACCACCACAAGCCTCTTGTGCCATTCACCCCATACGATTTTGATTGGTCCGTAAATATTCCTGCTTCGTTTTCCAATACTGTTATCGACATCCATTCTCCAACAAGCATAAGATCCTTGTCCCCATCTCCGTCAATATCTGTAAATACGGCATCCGTTACCATGCCTAAATTCTCCAATGCTGGAGCTCTATTGCTGGTTGCCTTTTTATATGTGCCTTTATCATTAATCAGCAAATAACTGCTTGCAGGAAAGGGATATTTTCCCGAGATGAGCCTAGTCCCCACAAACAAATCCAAGTCTCCATCACCATCGATGTCAGATGATTTTACGCACTGTGAACTTTGCCTTATTGATGGCACGGCATTATTGCTTTTTTGAAATTGTCCTTGCCCATCATTTAAGTACAATCTGTCCTGCAACTGCGGAGAAGCAACCTTAAATTCACTGCCCCCACTAGCTATATATAGATCTTCATCATTGTCTCCGTCAATATCCAAAAAGAGACAGCCCAAATCTTCTGAATCACTCTCCGCTTCCCATGGTTGGGAAATACTTTTTCTAAATTGACCGTTCTCAACCTGAGTATACAGTATACCACTTTGTCCTGCTGCACCACCTATAAATAAATCTTCCAAATCATCTCCATTCACATCTGATACTGCAATAAAAGGCCCATTCTCAGACAACTTGTGGGGAAGCAAGATTTCCGTTTCAAAATCATTGAATGCATTCTCTTTGTGCGTATATGAAATCCCTGTATTTGCGGCTTCCAATTGTGAAAATATTGGCGCTTTTTCTTTACTTTCTTGCCTATCTTCCTTTGCCTTGGAATGCTTTGCTGTTAGAGTTCTATTAGCTTTAATGTTTTTAAATACATTTACCGTACCATCTGGCCATTGTACTTCAACCTTCTCTAAAAGCACATCTTTGCCCAGTCCAAAGAAAAGTCCTGGAGCCACTGATGAGAAATAGCCTCTAGTTACCGTGTTTTCACCAATCTGGACTTTACCATTATGATATATCTTAGCCTTTGCTCCAAATCCAAATTTATTCTGCTCAGGGCCTATCAAAGAAATCTTTAAAAAATTTCCCGTGGAAAGGTTCTCATGTACAAACGCCGTGGCATCTATGTTATTGGTAACAATATCCATATCGCCATCATTGTCCAAATCTCCATAGGAAATGCCACTTGAAAAACTAGGGTTGTTGAATCCCCATGACTTCGACACGTTCTCAAACTCTAAACCACCGCCATTTCTAAATATGTAATTGGGTAATGGAGAAGATGGAGCATATTTGCTAACATTAAAATAATCCTTTGATGAAATATTGGGGTTAGATTCTATTGCTGCCAAGAAATCATTATTACGAATATCTTTTTTGATACCATTGGAGACAACTATATCCTTCCAGCCGTCATTGTCAAGGTCGACCAATAGGCCGCCCCAACTCCAGTCTGTCTTGGCCATACCCGCCATGTTCGATACATCCGAAAAACCGCCAGCACCATTATTGACCTGAAGCGTGTTGGTCATATACTGGTAATGTTTCCCACTTGTGACCAATTTGTTGAACTCTTCAGTGCTCATAGAACCCATGTTGGTCTTGGAACGGTAATGATCCTCTGCCGCCATGTCCATGGTAATAAGATCCATCAAACCATCATTATTAATATCACCCGTGTCTGTGCCCATACTAAACTGCGAAATGTGCTTTAGCTTCTCATCAATTACATTTTTGAAAGTACCGTCACCATTGTTGTAGTACATAAAGTCTGGCTCATTATAATCATTGGCAATATAGAGGTCTGTCCAACCGTCATTGTTGAAATCACTGGCACTAACGCTAAGACCGTAGGCTAATAATCTACTAATCCCAGCAGTATTTGATACATCCTGGAAGTTTCCATTGTCATTTCTATATAACTTATCCGTATAGTATTTGAAATGTTCTTCCAGAATCAAAGAACGCTGATAAACTCTTGAGTCAGGTGGTTGATTTACTTGATACATATCTAAATCCCCATCATTGTCCATATCAAAAAATACGGACTGTGACGAAAAGCCCGCATCTGCAAGACCTTGTGTTTTAGCAGATTCCGTAAAGGTCAAATCCCCATTGTTTATGTAAAGCTGGTTTCGTCGTTCTTCGGGCTTCATCGATTCCCCATTGCGGTTAATGTATATGTCTAGATAACCATCTGCATTCACATCGGCCATGGTCACTCCCCACGACCAACCCGGGCTTCTAGCTACCCTTGAACTCTTGGTGATGTCCTCAAATTTGAGACTCCCTTTATTAAGGTACAACCTGTCATTGACCTGGTTCCCACAAAAGAAAATATCCATTAAACCATCGTTATTGATATCGCCTATGGCAACGCCTGCTCCATTGTAAATTTGACTATAATAAAGGTGGTTGACAGTCGTCGATTCTTGAATGGTATTACTAAAATCTATCCCTGTTCTCTCAGAAGACAATAACTGAAAAGAACCTATTAATTCCTCAGGATATAGATCTCGTTTTTGGTCTTGACATGACATTGCGACAAACGCTAATAGGAATATTTTTCCGTAAGGGATAGTAATTCTTGCCATGAATCTTTAATAATTAAGATTTAATCAAAATTAAAACACCTTTAATTATCTATTCACCCCTGTCATTTGGGTGTGAAATTTTTTACTCATAACTAATTTAGGTGTTCTATCTACTTTAAATAAGCCCCAGTGTTTTTCAGGTTCTAGAGCTTCTTCAGAACCTTTCCAAGGTTCATCGAATGCTTCGAAAACAAATGTAAGAATATTTGCTTCTTCGCTCCAATTAACCAAGTCGTTATAATATACCTCTTGATACTCTTCACTCACATTACTCGGACAAATCCCTTTCCCATTTGAATATGTTGTCCAACCTGCTTCAGTAATAACAACAGGCTTGTTTGGATAAGTATCGGCAACCGCATAATAATTGCTTTTTGTATACTCTAAGGCTTCGTGTATGTTTTTATATTCCCAGACCGGGTAGGTATGAATTGAAATAAAATCAACTTCGTCCACCAAATTTTTTAATTTATCTAACCAAGGGAGGTAGTTTTCGCAAAAAGTAACTGGTTGTTTTGCTTCTTTTTTTATCTTCCTAACATACTTTATTACACTTTCAACAGGTACGTAGTGATCTGTCCAATCTACACAAGCTTCGTTACCTGCAGATAAAGAGAATATGATATCAGGATATTTGTTTGCAAGACCAATTAACTTATTGATTCGAGATGCATTTGTTATCTTATTTTCCTCTAATTGCTCTTCAGAATAGGCGCCTCCCCAAGGACAGCCGTAATTATTGGCCTCAGCAACAATATAAGCCCCTAACATTACCTTAAAATCAAGGTTTTCAGTTTGAATAACTTCTAAAACAATTTCGGAATGTTTATCACAATCATATAGTCTAAGGTATTTCCATTCATTTTGAAGAATCAATAAATCTTCCTTTATTTCTTCGTAACTCGGAAAAACACCTCCAGGATGTTGTCCTTCTCTAAAACCAGAATAGCAAATTGCGTTTCCTGCTTCGATATTCAATGCATTACTATAATTCATTCTATAATGGTTAAGTTCAAATTTTAAATAGCTGTTTTAGTACTTTAGATTTTCGTTTTTATCCCAAAGCCCCCAATATGCACCAACATCTCCTTCTGATCCTACTTTCCAAGACTCGTCAAAGGATGAAAAATAGAACATTTCTATATCATCTTCCTCAGACCATTTTTGAGAATTAATGAAATATTTGATGGCATTGTCATATGACGGTTGGGCTCCATGAAATAGTTCTCCAACACTTGGCCAACCTGTTTCTGTAATAATCACCTTTTTGCCTTTTCCTGCCGCAGCTGCTTGGTTGTACATGTCTTTCATATATAATAATGAATATTCAATACTACACCCTTCCCAATACGGATAACAATTTGCCAAAATTACATCACATGCATCTGTAATTCTTGGTCGATGAGAAAACTCATAGTAAGCATCTACATAACCCATGGGAATATTTGGAATTGCCTCTTTTACCTCGTGCATAAATGCTAACAGTTCGTCTTCAGTTAAATCTTGACGATACATAACTTCGTTGCCAACTGCAGCAATATCAACACAACCTTCTTTACCTAGCTTAATGAGGTTTGCTATTTCGCGCTTATTAATTTCTGCATCATTCCCTAACCATGCGCCAACCATTGTTTTAAGTCCAAATTCTTTGGCAATACGAGGAATGGCTTCGTTACCATCTGTACAAGAAAACGAACGAATCCAATTTGTATAGGGTTTAATAATTTTCATGCGCCTTCTTATCTGATCATCAGATATATGCATGCCAGGTTCTTGACCGTCTTCATATAGACTAAAACACAAGCCGTGCATACCATTATCAAGTACCTTCTTAAATATATTTCTTAATCCTTTTGGGGTTTTATTAGCATAATCTATTCCTACTAATGCTTTGATTTTTCCTGCTCTTAAAGACATATTCTGTTTTTTTATAATTCTACTTCAGGTTTTAACAAACCTATTTTTAACTCTCAACTCTTATATTTTGTTATATTTTATTTCTAAATCACACTTTTTACTAAAACGGCAAATGTAAATGTGAAATTTCACTTCAAACACAATTGATTTGATAGATATCTATACATAATTAACTTCGAAAATACTAAATCAAATCCTTTTTTCGGTCTAATCTTTCTTTAGAATTTTAGTTTTTCATCTTTATCCCAAAGCCCCCAATATGCACCAACATCACCTTCTGGCCCTACTTTCCATGATTCATCAAAGGATGAAAAATAAAAAATCTCTATGTCCTCTTTTGCAGACCATACCTGAGAATTAATGAAATATTTCATGGCATTTTCTGCGGAAGCAAGGGCGCTCCCTAAACCTCCTCCTTCACTAGGCCAACCGGTTTCGGTAATAATGACTTTCTTGCCTTTTCCAGCAGTTGCGGCTTGTGCAAACATTTGTTTCATATGCAGTAAAGAATAATCCATATGGCAACTTTCCCAATATGGATAGCAATTGGCCAAAATCACATCACAAGCATCAGTAATCTCTGGATGAACACTAAACTCATAATAAGCATCGACATATCCAACTGGGATATTGTCTGGTATTGCTACTTTTACTCGGTTAATGAAGCCTAACAATTCCTCTTTACTTAAATCATTACGATACAACACTTCATTTCCAACTGCCGCCATATCAACATAACCCTCTTTAGCCAATTGAATAAGACCTGCTATTTCCCTTTCATTAATTTCTGCGTCGTATCCCAGCCAAGCACCTACCAATGTTTTTATGCCATATTCCTTAGCTATTTTAGGAATAAATTCATTACCATCTGTACAAGAGAAAGAGCGAACCCATTTTGTGTATGGTTGAATAATTTCCATTCGCCTTCTCACTTGCTCTTCGGTAATAATATCTCCTGGTTGTTGTCCGTCTTCATAAAGACTAAAACATAAACCATGCATACCACTATTTAAGGTTTTTCTCCAAAGTGTTTTCAATTCATTTAACGAAAGTTTCGTGAAATCAACTCCTTTCTGTTGTGTGAGATCGATTCCTTTTAGTGAAAATTCGTGTCCTTCTCTATAAGACATAGTATATATATTTAATATGTTAATGTTATAACTCTCCTCTGCGTTCGACTAATTCTACTTTAATTTCTCGAGCTCTTTCTTCATTAAGGCCATATTTCCACATTACCCAAATAGCCAATGAAGCTGTTATCACTGGGATAACAATATCAGCAACACGCAAACTAGTCATCGTTTCAGCTGATTGTGCTACTTTGTTCCCATCGAAGCCTACCACTTTCAATACCAACCCACTGAGTACTAAGGCCAGTGCTTGACCCAGTTTTACCATCCACCAATAGATTGCACCAAAAGTTCCTTCTTTTCGAGGCATCCCATTATTTAATTCATCTAAATCACAAACATCGGCCGTCATACTCATCATTAATGTGAATAAACCTCCTAAACCAAATGCCATAAAAGGTATTGGCATAAACATTAGCCATGGATTCCCTGGATCAAAGCCCCACCATTTGAGTATATAACCAATAATAGAAATGGCCGTAGAAATAATAAAAGCTTTTCTTTTACCCATTTTGTTTGCTATCCAAGTAATAGTAGGAATAACTGTAAATGCAGTAATCATGGCCGTTACTGTAGAAAACCATGCAGGCCAGTTGCCTGCTAATTCAAAACTGCCATCAAACATGTAATAAACAATTATAAAGAAACTGAAAGAAGCCACCAACTGAAACCCGTTGAAAACCAAGAATGTAGCACCACAAAGCTTCATGAAAGGTTTGTTTTTAAAAACTTCAACAATTCCTCTAAAAAGATCTATTAAATTAGTGAACATTGTTTTAAATGTGATTATTTTTCTATTCTCCATATGCGAAGAATCTATCCCTTTACAGAAAATAGCAGGCAATATTCCTAAAACTATGCAAGCTGCACCAACAATTACAGAAAGTTGTCGAACTCCAATGGCTTGTGTTTCAAATATATTAGGGTTTGCAATTAGAACCCAAAACCAAGGCACAATCATCCAAGCAATTTGAGCTATCGTTTGTGAAGATGCCATTAATCGTGTACGCTCATTATAATCTGACGTCATTTCATATCCTAAACCAATTAACGGTGTAGCGAACATGGTATTCCCTATTAAAAAAACCATAGATAAGATTAGAAAATACCAAAAGTTATAGTTTGCTGAATTCTCTGGATCCAATTGCCATAACACAGCAAACAACACACCACTTAATATGGCCCCGACAAAAATATATGGTCTTCGTCTACCCCATCTTGACTTCGTATTATCCGAAATAAACCCCATAATTGGGTCGGTAATCGCATCGAAAATTCTAGGAAGTCCTCCCAATAAACCTGCCAAAAGAGGATCCATCCCAAATGCTGTTAACAAAAAGAACATGAAAATGGCTAAGGCGCCAGGCAATAAGTTAAGGACTAAGTGACCTGCACCAAATGCCATTTTTTGGCCAACAGGGACTCTGTCTTTTGCAGCGGTTTCGAAATGTTTCATATTATATTAGTTAGTTAGTTAATATTTGTTTTTATAGTGTTACGAATTAGGGATGATTATAGTTTGAATGGCTTGACCACTTATTTGTATATCAATGGCATTTTCTTTTAACGCCAGGTTTATGTACTTAGACTCAGAACCCTGATTAAAAACAACTACCGCAATGGAGCCATCAGGGTTTTTAGCAGCAGTAACCATAAGACTATCGTCTGAAATTGTAAACCCTATTCTTTCAGCTCCAGGTCTTATATATTTACTGAAATGAGCCATTGTATAATAAATAGGTGTAAAATAAACCTCATCATTATCAGGGTCAACTATAACCGGTGCTAAACACCAATTTTCAAACCAGTTTGGACCTCCTTGTTTATCGAGAACCATGTTCCAATCAATCCAGCCATCTACCCAATTATTAAGACATCCAATAATATCTCTTGCGTACCGATTAACAGGTGCATATTTAGGATGTAAATGCTTGTCCTTTTCTGTTGCCCAATCCCAACCCCAATCGGTAGATTCTTTTGACCAATACCATTGATCGTCCTGCCATTTCGGAATTTCAGAATCACCACAAGCCTCCGATTGAATTAAATGTTTGTTAGGTGCTTTTTCGTGAGTGTATTGTAAAGATTCAGGGAAATAATCGTACGTACTAGCATACCAATGTACAGCCATCCCATCATAGTATTTTGAAGATGCTTCATCTTTGTACATAACATCAGCCCATTCCTTTAACTCCTCACCTCGATTTTGATCATAACCCAGGATTTTTACATCATGCCCATCTGCTTCTAGTTTAGGGCCAAGATGATTTTTTACAAAATTGGTCATCTCCTCAGCAGTAAAATGCATACTCTCCCAATTTTCGTTATTCCCCAAAGGTTCATTTTCAACTGTAAAGCCCCAAATATCTATACCTTCAGCCTTATAAGCATCTATATACTTTGAAAAGAATAAAGCCCAAGAATCATTATATTCAGGTAATAATTTACCGCCACGCCAATCTTTATTGTCCTTCATCCAAGGTGGAGCTGTCCATGGCGATGACAAAATTTTAAACCCGTCTTTTGATACGGCCATGGCTTCCTTAATCATAGGAATTAAATCATCACGGTCTTCGTCAACAGAAAACTTTTTCAATTCTATGTCTCCTTCAACAGGCGCATAGGAATAATTGCTAATTGAAAAATCACAAGAGTTCATATGTGTACGCGTTAACGAATACTTGGCGCCCTTTTCACCAAAATAAGCCTCTATAACTTTTTCACGATTCTCTTTGCTTAATCGATTCAACAATGAAGCCGAAGCCTCTGTAAATGATCCTCCAAATCCGGTGATGGTTTGAAAGGTATTATCTGGCAACAATTTTATAATTGCAGGGTTTTTCCCTTTCGAAAAATCAGTTATTTTTTTAAGTTTATTTCCATTTGCAGACGTTTCATAAACATCAACCATCAAAGCGTCCAGTTTTTTATTGCAGCTAAACACAACTAAAAAGGAAAAAAAATAAAGATTATATTTGAGTGAGTTCATATTCTTTCATCAATATAATAACAAACTAATGGCAAAGTTTAATCTCTGCCGTTAGCTCGTTACATCAAAACATTATTAGTTAAGGGTTATTGACACATTGTCAATATTTATAATACCGTCACAAGTTCCAGCGCCTCCACAAACAAGCTCAGCTAAGAAAGAGAAACCTCCCTCTACATTTACTGGTGCTCCTCCTGATACAAACATATACGTTTTTGTTTCCCATGATGTTGAAACACTACCAAGACCCTGTACAAGTACGTGTTGAACGGCACCAGTAGCTCCTCCTTCTGCACCTTCAGAAAATACGAATGCTTGAAATACAGCGCCATCAACAAGCGGTGTTGAAGCATCTGCCTTAATATCAAAGGTAACTTTATACTCTGTATTTGGTAAAGCGGTCCCCGCTGCAAATCTTTCTTGTTTAACACCTGGATTTTTACCTGGAGCTGTTCGGATTTGAACAGAATTGCTTCCACCGCCATTACTTACTGTAGTTGAAATTGATACAGTGCCTCCATTATCGATTAATTGCCAGCAAACCTCTCCTGCTTCAAAATCGCCATTAGAAATTAAATCCCCAGCTGGAGGTGCAGGGCAATCACCGCCACCGCCGCCACCAGAAGTAACTTGTTCTATGTCGTCTATGTAGAATGTGCCTACAGTGTCAGAACCTCCATCAACAAATACGATTAAATTTGAATACGATTCTGCAGAGGCAAGAGTAAATGTTAACTCTTCCCATCCAGAACCTGAGTGGTTTTGATCATTTTCTACAGCTGCGCCTCCTGTTTCAAATTTTAATTTTATTGCTCTTGGAGTTGACGAGAATAGTTTAAATTTAACACTATCATCGGTTACAAAACTTATAGGAGTATCTAAGTTTAAATTCATGTTTTCCCATGGTTGATTAGCATCAAACACCAATTTCGCAACTTTTGAAGGTGTCGCATTTATTCCGGATAGCTCAGGGTTATCTATAACTTCAAAAGCTACATCTCCTGTATCTTTAGACACATAATCAAGAGTTTCACAATCAAAATCAATTGGTAGCGCTAGCATAGTATCGGTACATGCTCCTCCGCCACCTGTTCCATACAAGGCAAAGTCGTCAAAATAATATGTATCTGTATTGCTTGCATTTAAATCAAAGAAAATAACAATTTTATTAAACTTATCACTGTCTGCGTTAGTGAAAGGAAAAGTCAACTCTTCCCATGCACTAGTTACTGAAGTTGTTAAAAATTGTTCAGCATTATTACCCGGGTTTCCAATCTCTTCCAACTTAATTCTAACTTCTGTATTTGCTATACCAGACCACACTTTTATTTTTAATCCTTCATTGGCATTAAAATCCAGTTTAGCGTCTAAATCTATTTGGTTATTGTCCCAAGGGTTATTCCCTAGTTTTGTGATTTTTCCAACTTTACACGACTTGTTTATATCGTTATCAAAATCTGGATTATCTATCCATTCAAAATCACCACCATCTTCGATAATACTTGCCGTTGGATCTGACATAAATGTTAAGTTTAAATCTGCGCCCGCAAGAGATTGCATGGTTTCTGCATCACAAGGATCTCCAACGTCACCCGCTACCTGTTCTATATCGTCAATATAAAATGTTCCAGCCGCAGTTCCAGGACCGTCAACAAATATTATCATGTCGTTGTATGCTGCCACTGACATGAAGGTAAATGTTAACTCTTCCCAACCAGAACCGGTATGATCTACATCTACTTCTATTGGCGCCTCTGTACCATCCTCAAGCTTCACTTTTATAGGTAACGCTTGGTCTGAAAATAATTTAAATTTAATGCCTTTATCTGTTGTGAAATCTATCGCTGTATCTAAATTAAAAAAGGCGTTTTCCCAATTTTGGCCGACATTAGTCATTTTTCCAACTTTAGATGCTCCACTGTTAATTCCAGATAATTCTGGATTATCAACTACTTCAAAGGAAACATTACCCACAATTTTAGCTGCGTAATCTATACCATTACAATCAAAATCTATAGGTAACTCAAGGTTTGTTTGTGGACATGGTATATCTTGAGTAGCAATTTGCACGATATCATCCAAATAGAACGTACCAGAAGTCGTTCCGGGACCATCAACAAACATTGTAAATCTTGAATAACTTCCGGCGGAATCAAACGTAAAATATATGTCTTCCCAACCTGTCCCTCCATGACTAGCCGTGGACTCCGTTGGGGCACCAGTTCCTTCTTCCAATTTTAATAACACATCTATAGGCGTATTAGACCAAAAATTAGCTTTTATTGTCTTATTTGTAGATAAATCTATTGGTAAACCTAAATCAATGAAGAACCCTTCAAAAGCAGCTCCAACATTAGTTATAGCTCCTACTTTAGATGTGCTTGTGTTTGACCCTGATGGGTCTGGATTATCCACTATTTCAAAAGACGCGCCTCCAAAAACTGAAGTGTCGTAGCTAGTGTTCTCTCCATCAAACGAAATAGGTAGGGTTGCCACCTCGGGGATTGAAATTATTATCTCATCTTCAAAAAGATTAGAAGCTCCAGCTGCATTCGATGCTTTTAATGTTACCGTATATGTGCCATTTGCATAGGTCTTAATCGGATTTATTTCTTTTGAAGTACTTTCATCTCCAAAAGTCCAGAGATAACTTCTTGAATTTTCAGATATATTAATAAAAGTTACCGTACCTGTATCTATATTTAAAGTATACGTAAAGCCAGCAATAACTTTTGGCAATTCTGCATCATCATTTGTACATCCGATTAAGGATATCATTAAGATTAAAATTGAAATCTTCTTAGATATTTTAATTAATTTTTTCATAATCTTTTTTCTTATTAGTTGTTTTTGCTTTTATATACCCTCACATAGTCTACCAACATTGTTTGAGGAAAAACTGTTTCGTCATTAGGTGGTCCATCAAAAAGACCGCCAACAGCTAGATTTATTAAAATAAAGAACGGGCCATTATCAAAAACCCACTCACCAGTAACATCTTCAGGGGTGATTTGATTATATAATACGTCATCAACGTAATAGTTAATATATCCTGGTCCCCATTCAATACCAAAGATGTGAAACCCGGTATCAAATCGATTATTTTCTAAATTGTACTCTTTCAAAATAGGTGTTGCACCAGAATAACCAGGTCCATGAACAGCTCCGCTTACTACAGTTGGTTTTGACCCAGCATTTTCCATAATGTCAATCTCACCACATGCAGGCCATGGATTTGTATCAATATCAGCTCCTAGCATCCAAAATGCAGGCCAGAAACCCTTACCCTGGGGCACCCTTATCCGGGCTTCGAAACGACCATACTTTTGTTCAAATTTCCCTTTAGTTAAAATTCTAGCGGAGGTATAATTAGAACCCTGAAAGGGTTCTTCTTTAGCCGTTATAATTAATACTCCATTTTGCACTGTAGCATTTTCAGTACGATCTGTATAGTATTGCAACTCGTTATTGCCCCAACCGTTTAAACCAGTCCCTATATCATTACCCCAAAAAGCAGGATTAAGAGCTCCATCTGTATCGAACTCATCTTGCATTACTAACTCTGTAAATTCAGCAACGGTTTGAGATTCATCTGTAGAACAACTGGAGGCGATAAAAAATGAAATTGCTAAAAGAGAATACTTAAACATCATCACTTTTTTTCTTGTTTTAAATTTATTTACTTTATTCATGTTTTTGCTTTTTTTGAATTTTATTGTAGTATGGCTTCTTACCTATAATAATATATGTTGTCTACAAAAATATTTGAAATTGTGGCATCAGTAATAAAAAACAGAAGGCCCAATGCAGATCTATTACTTAACCCTGCAAAATCTACAAGAGGAATATCCAGACTAACCCATTGGTCCGTAACCAGTGTTGAATTATCTAGGGTAACAGAACCAGAAATTTCGTTGTTTCCTACATCATTAAGTAATTGAAGCCTAATAAAATCTCCTGATTCCAAAGTTTCATTGACATAAATATCCAAATGAAGATGTGTCATCGCTGTTGCATTTATAGCGGGTACATCCAGAAATGTACCAATACCCACAAAATTCAGGTCTGTATAATTTATCACTTGTCCACCACCAACATTAGCAGGTGGAGCACCACCTTGAGTCGTTTGAAAGGGTGCAAAAAAACCATTATAGTAATCTACAGCGACATTGTTATAGGCATCACTGAAAATAGAAATTACATCATTCGGGTCTCTTACTGGTGGTATTGGTGCTGATGAAAATTCTCCTAAAGACTCAAAAGTTATTGATCCTGCTGCTAATACACCATCCAAAATAGCAGTAATTGTAGCTGTACCAGCATCAACAATTGTAACTACTCCTAGTTCGCTAACCCTTGCTACATCCACATCTGTCGAGCTAAATGTAAAATAAGAAGGAGCTGCAGAAACAGTTTGATTTAAGCCTGATCCTAAGTTAAAGGTTTGAGTTCCGTCTATTGGAAAACCATTGCCTATAAAGGTTTGCTGAACTTCATCAATTCCACCTAAAATAGCTGGCCTTGGTTGTCCTATTGTCCCTAATTTTTCATACTTCAATTCATCAATCCAAAAGGTATATCCAGCACGATTTTCTGGACCTTCAGCATACCAAAACATACCTTTCTCCCTGTCTAATTTAGAGGCATTAGGAATAGGAATAATAACTTTCTGCCAAAAAGTGGTTATGGGAACATTATTCAAAGTCACAACGAATTTATTTTCTTCAAAATCATTTCCAAAACCTACCTCGTTTAAAGTGGCTGCTTGAGAGGCCTTTATCCAAAATGTAAGGGCATCATAACCAGATAGATTACGTCCAGAAGCATCACGAAAAGTAGCTCCCGCATAAGCACCCAAAGGGTCCCCAAAGCTAGGGACATCAAATCTCATTGATGCCGATCCATAATATTTTACTTGATCATCCACAGAAAAAGCGTCTAGTTTTGAATCTCCAAAGGGATCATAACTCAATCCGCCGCTAAACCCATCTATAAAAACTTCAGAAGAAGCAGAGAATGTCGCGAATTCAACGTCTTCCGAAAGCTCTCTTTCACAACTAGTAGTAATCATAAAAATCAATACTAAAAGAAGTGTTATTTTCGAATATATAAATTTTATATTTTTCATTTTTCTAAATTTTTATTTTCCAATATTGATGTGTACGTAGGTTCTAATTTCCCATTCCGTTCCGTTGTCAAATCCAACTGGACTTATGATAGGTCCATTGGCAAATTCAAGCGCCTCATTTGGACTGTATCTCGGTGAATATTGATCCAGTGAACGCCATGTCCCTCGTATTCCCATTCTTGTACCTGGTAAAATAAACCAACCAGGTTTACTAACAGTAGTTGAAATATCCAGCAACAATTGGACCGGGTAAGTCAAGTTAAAATCGCGGTGGTAATCAAAAGGTCCCCAGTCATCAATTTTAAATGAATGTACCAGCTTAACCTTTTTATACAGCAATCTAATATCACCTCCAATACGTGTAATTAATCTTTCGTCACTACCTTTTGCTTGCCCATTACCGGCATAAAGGTTAGCAATAAGGCCTAAATCAGGGCTTACTTTAGAAACAATTCGTGTATGAGCTTCCCATAAATCTTCTGCTGGTGCAGAATTTGGAAATGCAAATAATGAACGATTACTTAAAAAACCTATGGCTGCGTCTTGAGCCGTGGGATGATGACGAAAGACAAAGCCCAAGTTCATTGCAAATTTGGCATTCTCAGCACTGTCGTTATCCCACTCATAAAACCAAGTCCCTGGCGTAGGGTCATAAGTTAATAATAGTTCCTCAGCTGTTGTTTCTCTGTTCGATCTTACGGCAAATGGGTCGTCAAAAATATTTCTCAATCTTCCTGGTGCTTGAACATCATTTGGCATGGCATCTACGATTGGTTTTTGCCATAAAAAGTTAGGTGCAATTTGAAATTTTCCTAATGTGTATGTAAAACCAGTAAGAAAATTTGTTTGGTTTCCACTTCCGGTATCTTTAAGTTTCCATCCTGTAAATGTTTGTGTTTGATCTGCACCACCATTTGCAACTAAGCCCATGGCTGCACCTTGAGCATACCAGTTAAAAGAGCCCTTTTGAAAGGTTATTTTAGCTTTTGCACCCCAATTATCGTCTGAATTAATTTTATCATTGTAAATAATATATTTAGGTTCAGAATTAGATGCATCTGGATCAAAATCTGGATTATTTTCAGCAACTTGGAAGGTTCTTCCATTTAAAGGTTCGCCTCCCCAAATACCCCCAAGTTCAATACCAACAGCTCCAAAGTCTCTTTCAATATGAAGTGTCGCTCTACGTGTTTTTGGGTTAGGTATAGCATTGGATGACACAACTTCGCTAAGATCATCTATATCTTCATGGTAAACACCAGTGACATCAAAATGACCCAATTTTGTGCTATATTTAAGCAAGATTGCAGGGTTTGCGCCCCACCATAATTGCGGTCCAAAAGCTGCTTTAAAACCGTTTAGAGTATTTTTACCATCTATCTCAAGACCAGATATTACTCCATTATAAATGTCGAGGTTTGGACCGTAATTGGCTTCTGGATACAGCCCGAAGAAATCACCTTCATAGCCCCAATGATTATGTCCAGTACGATAAAATCCTCTAACATCAAATTCCTTAGCTTTCCATTCAAACTCTGCATTATATAGTTGAACACGATCTAAATCGGTAATAGGAAGAGGTCCATCAATGGTGTTCACCGATTTAGTTCTTCCTCTATTTTCGTAAAAAATTTCGTCTATAGGGTTTTCTGCAACTTCCCCAAGAATATTAACATTGAAATTAGCACGCATATTAGGAGCCGGATTTCCTTCTACCCCAATAAAGAAAGATTGCATATGATCAAAACCCAATTGATTTGGATAAACATCTTCATCTGGATTTGGGCTGCCAGGAGTTGTAAGTAGACTTCCTCCAGTATTAAAGGTTGTAAATTCAGCCCTCATATTACTTAAACGAATTTTAGATGTTTCATTACTTCTCAAAGCCGCTTTATCACCACGTGCTCTAAGAACAGCATCGGTTAAATTTATGTTGTCAAAATAATTTTTAACAAATTCTAGATTAACACCGTCTGCGTAAGGATTTAATTGATGTGCTTCTTTTAAAGCATAATATGCTGCACGTGGATATAAGTCATAATTGCCTCTTTCATTTGTTGTTCCTTTAGCACATATACCAAACCATTCTTCATTCATATTGTTCTCGCCTGGAGCCAAATCTCTTCCATATCCTCCATTACTCCATGAAGCATTGTTATCATGGACATCGGCATTTTTCCTATCATCAAAACCATACTTCCACCAACCATCACTGAACTGAAAAGTGAATCCCCCTATAGAATTACCCACTTTCCCCAAACCAGCAGCATTTTCATATATATCTTGCCAATTCCCTACCATGTAATAAGCTTGAGATTTTTGATCCTCTTGGTTTTCAATGGCATTGAATGCATCTGCACCAAACTCAGTGAACATGACTGGTTTATTAAGTTTATCCTTAACCACCTGAAACATATCTCCAAACGAAACACCTCGATATGAGTTGACTCCATATATATCCACATCTTTACATTCTTGCGCAACAATATCTATGAACAATACATCCCCATTACATATCGCCACAGGGTGCGAAGAATCTGCTGCCTTTATTCTTTTAGCAACATCATTCATAAGTTTGTACATTGGTCTTCCTCGCGATTCTCCAATAAACTGCTTTTCTTTTTCGTCATCAGGAAAATCTTCTGTTTCAGCACCTGCCCAAAACAAACCATAGTTGTTCTCGTTGCCCAACAAATACAATAATAAACCAGGCGTGTTTTTATAATCTTTCACCAATTTATCAATTTCGGATAAAAGGAATTCTTGTGTACGAGGTTCTGAGTAAATAGTAACAGGAGTCCAAACACCATCTAAGGTTAATCCATAGCGCCCAAAAGAATGATTAAGCATGGTGTATATACCATAGTTTTCGTAGATATACTTAATCCATTTTGCAGGGACACCGGTATACTGACGAATTACATTAACCCCCATGTTCTTTAATAAACCCATTTCTGAATCCAGTCCGGACTTAATGACATCATCTGACTTCTTCCAAAAATTAGCGTTAACAGTATTGGTTCCAATAGGGATATAGTCCCAATTCATACCATTAATCATGAAATCTTCCCCATTGACAACTAATTTCATGCCTTCATCGTTATTTACAACTTTTACTATATCTGCTTGTGCAAAAGCCATTGTTGTAAATAATAAGAGTAATAATCTTAGAAAATTGTTTTTCATTGTATTGTTAGCTTTAAGTTTATCTTTAATTAAGAAATAAACATATTGAAACTTGAAATTTTAAGAAATTAACATTTTAACTAATGCAACTCGTAAAACACACCTATACAAATACTATACATCACTAATAAAAGTGTTAGTATTTGCAACTATAATGTGTTTCCCCTTGTTTTTATAAAGTTTCATTGATGATATTAATACTTAATTTTATTGTTTTGTTAATATTTAATCTGATGTTGTTGAGGTAATGTATAGAACATATTGATATTATTATTTTTATCTATTCGCCATATTTATTTTTAACTATATCAAACGTCATTTTCTTGTTCCTTTCAATGTCCACAATGCCCCAGTATTCTTCATTTGGAGCACCATCGTAAGGGACTCCACTACTGTTTGGCGCCCATCCTCCCACATCTTGTATGTTATTGTTTCCTGCTTTCCACCATCCATCTGTAAAAGAAAACATGGTAACGCCAGAACAAATCTTTGTGTTTTTAAAAACAACAGTGAGAATGTTTTCGTTAGCATCTGCCTGAGCTTTTTCATTTTCACCTTGCTCATAGCTATCTTTTGAAACGGTCATATAACTGTCGCCACCAGCTTCAGACAAATACATCGGTTTTGTACTTACTGCTTCCCATTGATAAAAAATATTATCCGGGTTATCCCATCTATATAGATTTATCCCCCAAACATCAATGTTCGGGCTTAATGAAAGGGCCAATGCATCAGGCAATTCTCCATGAGCAGTAGTTACTGGATGAGACGAATCGTTTTGATGAATCAATTCTGCTGCATCGTTCATTGCTTTATACCAATTCTTAAGATCTCCCTCAAACCATTTTGGGTGGTAGTTATACTCATTGCCCAACTCCCAAAGCAAAATTGCCTTATGGTTCTTGTATTTGTTTACATAGTCTAAAAATGTTCCAGATAGAATATCAAAATTTCCATCTTGATTGTACCCAAAACCAATTATGAGCTTTATACCTGCCTCATGTATTTCATCAAGAACCGCTATGTTATCAATAGGCGCGTATACCCGTATTGTATTTATACCTGCTTCTACCATCAAAGCTAAGTCCTTAGTCAGGCTACTAAAATCTCTTTGGTCACTGCCTTTTAGCACTGGATGATAACAGATTCCCTTAATTAAATAAGGACTGTCATTAACCATGATTTGACGCCCCGAAATTTTTACATCTTCAGGTGTAGAAGTAGTGCCACAAGACATAAGGGTGCCAATTAAAAATATAAGTGTTATTTTTCTTAACATCATTAATCTATTTTGTGATTTAAACATCTTAATCTTATCATTTCTGCGAATAATACACATTCTTTATTAATATATTCTTGCCGTCAAAGTTCTTATCCCCGAGCAAAAACAATGGACCATTAACATCTGTTAAGATTCCTTGTTTTAATAGTTTACTCACTGAGATCGAATACTTTGACCAATCCTCTTTTAAAACATATTGGTCGTCCGCTCCAAAAGCTATATAATTATTTACCTGATTTACTTTAGCAAAATATCCTGTTTGGAAACCAACATTAAAGGACGATTGAGTCGTGCCTTTTATTTCAAAATTTAATGTTCCATTCTTAAAATTTGACAAATTTTCTCCAATACCTCCCGTTTGCATTTCTAAGGCGCATCCCCACCAAGCTCCCGTTCCCGTAATAATTTCGATGATACCTTCTGCAGACATCTCAATTACACAAGTCCCTTCCCAGGAATTTAACTTAAGCTTTGCACTTGGGAACGTGCTTTTAGATGACGTTTTTGGATTTAATGACTCATGAACAATTACATAATTCTCTTCTGTTATTAATTCACCAGAGTTGTAGTTATCATTGACAGTATTTATTTCTAATAAGCCCATTTCACTGGTTAAAGGCGGAACGAGCAAATCAGCCATCATTTTGGCCTCATCACCATTATAGGTCTTTGTAATAGGTAAACCACCTCTAGTTAATCCCTCAAATATTCCTTGGTCCACAGCATCCCACAAAACGTATTTAGCTTCACCCTTTAGATTTATTAATCCGAAATGATTTTCAGACCCCAATGCATTGCCTTGATCTTTCCATTGTTCGTCAAAAGCTTCAAAATAAAAGCATGACATGCTGGCTTTGTTTGTCCAATCACGCATGTGTTGGTAATATGATTTTTCCTTGTATTCGTCGGCCGCTTGTGACCCTGTTTTACCATAAGATGAACTGGCAATTGTTGCCCAACCCGTTTCACCAATATGTATGGGTTTATCAATTTCTAATTCTGCGATGTAATCTGCAGCACCTTGGTATTGACTTATAGCATAATTTTTGGCTCTTAACATTGCAGCATCAGACTTTTCAATAGCTGATAATTTTTCCTCGTCTTCGGGCACTCCCCAAAACGTTGGACTATAATGACTATCGTGAAAAGGGTAGGTGTGTAGTGACACAAAATCAACAGCTTTTATTAATGCTGTCAAATCTTCTGTTTGGTAGCTTTTAACGCCTCCACCCCAAGACTCATAATTATCTGAACTTGTAATCCAAATGTTAGATGGAATCCCTCCTGTTTTTTTTAATTCTTGCAAATGATTTACCCATTTAAGAATCACATTAGGGTATACAAAATAGTTCACTGCCCATTGTACCATAGCTTCATTGCCCACCGTAATCATTTTTACAATGTCTGGATACGTATTTGCCATTTCAATGGCAGCTTCAATTTCTGTAGTATTATTTTTAACATTACCTGCATTATGATTTGCTTCTCCTGTCCAAGCCCCTTCACATTCTATCCATGTCCCCAACATGACATACATCTCAAAACTAGAATCTTCATCTTTTAATTCTTTGATGGCTTTTAAAAGATTAGCTGCATGCCTATATTGCTTTGTATTATATGTGCGGAGTAACTTTATACCCATAGCAGATAATATCTTCATATCGTCTTTTAACTCATCAACCGTTGGAACGTTGTATCTTGTTTTATAGCGATAACCTCCGTAAGAAAAAGCTAAATAGTCTGGATTTCCTAAAATATCTTCCGCAGAGATGCTATCGCTGTTATTTTGCTGTAAACATCCGAAGCTGAAAACAGTTAAAAGCAAAAAAGTTATTTTAAAAATATTCTTCATTATTAAAAAAATTATCTAATCATTATTCATTTAGTGTGTTGGCATTTCACCTAATGTTGGTGGAACTGATACAGTTTCCATTAATGCTTCTTTATCTCCATTAAATGTTTTCGTAATAACTCGCCCATCTCTTGTAAGACCATCAAAAACACCTTTATCTACCATATCCCATAATGCATATTTTGCCTCTCCTTTTAGGCTTATTAAACCAAAATGGTTTTCTGAACCTTTCTTGTTTCTATGGTCTTTCCATTGCTCATCGAAAGCTTCGAAATAAAAACAAGAAACATTTGCTTCTTTTGTCCATTCGCGCATAAGTTGGTAATACCACGCCTCTTTATACTCGTCTGCTGCCCTAGATGCGTTAATCCCATAATGCCCGTTTGAGACTGTGGCCCATCCTGTTTCGCCAATGTGAATAGGCTTATTAACCCCGAGACTTTTCATGTGTTTTGAAACTTCGCGATATTGGTTAACCGCAAATTCTTTAGCACGTAGCATTGCTGCATCAATTTTTTCGACATCAGAAAAATCGATTTCTTCATCTGGCACTACCCAAAATTGAGGGTTATAATAAGAATTGTGCATCGGGTAAGTGTGCATTGAGATATAATCTACGGCTTTAATAATATTTTCTAAATCTGGAGTATGGTAACTTGGATCACCACCTCCCCATGAGGCAAAATCATCAGAGCTTGTAATCCATAGGTCTTTATCAAGCTTTCCTTCTTTTTTTAAATCTTGTAGATGATTTACCCATTTTAAAATTACGCTAGGTTGCACATAATAACTAGTGGCCCAGCGTATCATTGCTTCATTGCCAACTGCAATAATTTTAACGATATCTGGGTATTTGATTGCCAGACCTACAGCTCTTTCAATCTCTTCTGCATTGGCTTCACTTTCTACCTCATGATTAGGTTCTAAATCTGTCCAAGCATTTTGGCAATCAATCCAAGCACCTAACATGACGTACATTTCGAAGTTTGGGTCTTCCTTTTTTAGTTGGCTAATCGCTTCCAATAGATTTATTGCTTGTGGATTTTTTAATTGTACATTATAAGTCCGCAAGATTTTTATGCCCATCGCAGTCAAAATCTTCATGTCTTCTTTTAGCTCATCCATTGTTGGTTGAATGTCTCTGGTGTTTTGCCTATATCCGCCATACGATATGGCCAAGTAATCAGGATTTCCAAGAATATCTGCTGCCGTTATTTTCATTTCATTTTCTATTTGAGTGCATCCGAACATAAAAATTAAAATCGGTACGATTAACACTATTTTAAAACTTTTATTCATGATATACTTGTTTTAATAATTAAGTCCGTATCCAAATTCAAACAACGGCGTAATAGACGAATCCCAAAAATTAGGTCCATATTTGCCCTTGAAATCATCTACAGATTTAGGCCATGAATGTGGTAGTTTTCCTTTAAAATTATAATCCCCGAATAATACCTCGGCAATACCATCTCCTTCAGATCCTGGTAACCAGGCTGCAACAAAGGCATCTGATTGCTGAATTTGTTTTGTTGTCACCAAAGGTCTGCCGGAAATTAAAACAACAATAGTCTTAACTCCCTTGTTAGCATAAGCTTCAATGTATTTTTGATGTTGATCGCTTAATGTTAATTGATATTTATCCATTTCACCTCCAATGTCTCCAAAAAATTCAGCATAAGGTGTTTCCCCAACAACTACAATTGCAATATCAGCATCGGTATGATCCCCTTTAGCATCAGGGTCATATATTACCGATCCGTTTGCAATATTTTCAATTCCTTTTAAAATTGTGGTTGCTCCCGAATAATTCTCGGCTGCACCTTGCCATGAAATCGTCCAACCGCCAGATTGCAACCCAGTGTTATTTGCATGCTCCCCAACCACCACAATTTTCTTCAAATCTCGATCTATGGGAAGCACCTTCTTTTCGTTTTTAAGTAAGACTAAAGATTCTCGTACAGCCTGTCTTGCTTTATTTCTATGAGCTGAAATTCCTATTTTAGGAATTAAAGTTGAATCTGGATAAGGATTTTTAAATAATCCTAATCTATATTTTTGTCTTAAAATACGTCTTACGGCGTCATCAACTCTTTCAATTAGCACAGTATCACTCAATACACCTACTTTTAGCCCTTTTTGAAAAACGTCCAAATCTTTATCAACCGCCATAAACATGTCGACACCTGCATTTACGATTTTGTTTCTTCCAAATTTGGAATACCCTTTCCAATCCGTAACTACTATTCCATCAAATCCCATTCCCACCTTGAGGGTATCGGTAATTAGTTGTTTATGGGCATGCATGGATAAGCCGGACAAGGTATTGAAAGACACCATAACTGCACCTATTCCTTCGTTTACCACATCTCGGTAAGGGGGTAATAATCTTTCCGAAACCTCATTAATTCCTATGGATGTATTTCCTCCTTCAACTCCAAAATCTGTTGATCCATCACCAACAAAATGTTTTGCTGTTGCCATAACCGTATTGCTCTCTGACAAAATCCCTTGATGTCCTCTCACGGATGCCTTCGCTAGTTCTGAGGTTAATTCTGTGCTTTCAGAAAATCCTTCATATACCCGTCCCCATTTTTCATTATAAGGGATTGCTATACAAGGAGAGAAGACCCAATTAAAACCTGTGGCCTGTGCTTCAATCGCCGTAATGCTTGCAAGCTCTTCAATAAGAACTGGGTTCTTTGTTGCTCCCAATCCTATGTTATGTGGAAATATAGTAGCACCCTCAAACGTGTTTTGACCATGTACCGCATCAACACCAAAAAGTAATGGAATCCCTAATCTGGTTGAGAGTGCCTTATTTTGTAAAGCTCTAAAACGATCTTGCCAACCAGCTGCATCTTTTCCAGGAAATGGTCCCAAAGTATGAATTACTGATCCAATAAATTTTGCAGCAATATCATTATCACTTTCAATATCATCAAAATGTCTCACCTGCGACATTTGTCCAATTTTCTCTTCTAGAGTCATTAATGCCAATAAAGAATCTACTTTTTGTTCTATTAAGGTGTTCTCGTTTATACCTTTAACAACAGCATTTTTGCATGAGTTAAGGCCACATAAACAAAAGCCTATTAATAGAATATGTAGAAACTTTATTTTCATTTTTTAGACTATTTATTTTTTTATTGAAACTATAATATGACTAATCTCTCCTGTTCTTTTAAAGACTTTTTTGGTTGTTTGGGAATCAACTTCTAAGTTGTCATATTCAAGAATAGAGTCCTCATCAAAGAGAATTTTTAAGTGTTCTTGTTCTGATAATTTATATACTATAGGAATTTGACAATATGTAAAACAAAGAGAATTTACCTCTAATTCAATATTTTTAATATTATTATTAATATCTGTATACCTGAACGTTTTAGGGGTCTTAATAAATTCCCCCGTATGCAATAAACGCGGGTTAAATGTAAGCTTGCCTCTGTTTACAAAAACGCCTAATTCGCCAATTCTACTTAGTATATCCTCCTTTACTTGTCCTGTCATTCCAGGTTGCTGCGCTCCCTTTCCTGCTGGTGTATGTGAATATGGGTCGGTTGGAAAAGCACCGTATAATTCTGGAGACTTGTGCACACCAATACCTTCATTTATTTCGTAATAATGTTCTAAAAGTCTGCCGATGACTTCCTCGCTTTCATTAGTGTTAACTGCTAATAAGCAATTTTCTTGAACAGCGAGTAACAATTTAGAAACCATATGCCAATAAATAGACCCTAGCCCTTCATATCCAAAGAAAGTGCCTGAACGGCCTGTAAATGACTTGTGGTCAAATACGTTTTCAAAAACCTCGAGTAAAAATTTTGTGTCTTTTCTTATAAGCTCACCATATCGGTCTTTTGGAAGGCTTGACAGCGCTTCTTTTAGACTATTGGCGTTATTAAAACTTCCGTTAAAATGATAATCACCTAAAACATCTTTTTCAAGTATTCGATTGTTTCCATCCTGCACCAATTGTATAAGTAATTCTGATTGATTTACTTTTTCAGCTGGTATATTGTTTTTGTTAGCAAATCTTGGTAATTCTTTATCCGGATATAAAATATAGCTATATTGATCTGGTCTGAATAAGGCGCTGCTTTTTAATCCATCCAATAAATCGAGTGCATTTTTAGCCGAAATGTATCCCGAGCTTAATACTGCAACTTGGCCTTCAAGCATTTCTGATAAATATGAGATTGAAATTTCATTTTCATTCTCTATAGTCATTAGATTATATGCGTGATATAAATTATCATCTCGCTTATTTGCGTCTATGGTATGATCTAAATAATTCTTAGTTGTTTTTAAGAAATCAAGAAGTTCCTTTTTATTAATATTGCCTTTATCGCTAGTAAATCCTTTTGCGTAAACAGTAGTTCTATATTTACTTCCTGCCAATCCTAAACCGTCTAAAATTGTTTTCCTTTCTTTATCAGAGATTTTTCCGGAAAGAAGATTTTTATTAGTGTTTAGCGTTTCAACAACCTCATTAAAGAAGGTTAATAATTCTGAAGAAATCTCAACATTTAAATCTTTGGTGTCTGAAACGATACCTTCAAAAAAGTTTAAAAAACGCCTTAAATAAGATAGCGTTACCATAGAAACGCCATTACCGACTAAGGCATTGTTGGCATCATTCCACTCTGGCCTTTGTGTATTTAACCATATCCCGCCCTCTGGAATAAAATTCGAAACTTTAGCTAAAACTGTTGCTAATAATTTTTCAACCAAATTGACTTTGCATATAAAATAATTTACATCTCGTAATAAAGCACCATCTCCTCCTAATTCTTTCTTTTTCTGATTTATTTTCTGATCTAATTCATTATCAAAGTCTATAGTGTCTTTTGGATTCAATAATGTATCCTCATAGCTTTTAATCTTGTAAGGTACATTAGCGTAAACAAAAACTTCTTGATCAAACAATTCTGCCAGTTTATTAGGGTAATGATCTTCAATAAACTCTAAGAATTTTAGCAAATAAATAATTTGATGATCACCCCAATATCCAATATATGACCATGGGTCATCAGGTTCAATTGCCTCCCAATCGAAACCGTCTTTAGTAACTCGGTATGGGTTGTATCCGTCAAATGTTGTAGCGTTTAAAAACTTGTGAATCATGCTTTCAATAAACTCTGGATAAGAATGTGCTAATGCTTCCCAGTTTTGGAAAATATCACGCCAATTTCCTTCGTAATCTAATATCTTAGACCCATCAATTTCATTTCTTGTGTTAATTGAAAACTTATTCCAAGGTCTACTTGGATCACCATGTCTTCGACTAAATTTTAATGGTAAATATTCAAAACAAAGTCTTTTGAAATTTTTGTCTTCATCTTTTTTAGCTAAATCTTTTATATAACTTAAAGTGAAAACTTCTGGTAACTCATTTAATACATCTTCTTTTTTCTTGAGCACTTTTTTATTGGCCGTTGATATGTATTTAACGAAATCCTGTTTTTCAATCTGATAATTATTATCAAAAATTCCTCCACGCATAATATTAAAAAGCGTATTAGAAAAATGTCTTGTGTTTGTTTGTTTGTCTGCCGTAAGTTGAAGTCCGTCCGAAGCAGTTACTAAATTAATTAATTTTCTTGTGCCTTCTTCAATATCTTCTTGAACAGTTACTGCAATATTTGGTGAGCTTTTAATGCGCTCCTTAATTTGCACTATATCTGTAATAGATTGGCTAACATTTGCAACCAACATCCAGTTTTTTTCTTCTTTGGCATCCAATTTAATGCTGGAAGAAACAAAATATGCTCCTTTTTCAGCTTTAACATCAACTTCTTGAGTTATAGTCTTTCCTCTTCTAAAATTATTGAGCTGTATTGAAGACACTAAATACGTGGGGCTATCAATTCCTGTAGACCATGCTATATTGGCTTTCAAAGCTTCACTAGGTTCTGCCTTATCAACAATCACAGAGCTTAGGGCATATATCCCCAAACCTACTTCGACCTCAAGCTCACTTTTCTTGTAAGCGTCAACTAAATTACTTCTTGTGTTTTGTATATCCGAAGAAATGCTAGATGGCAAAATGTTTTGTAGACCATCTAAAAAAGTTATATTCTTGGTGTCGTCGGAATTGTTAATTAGAGTTGATTTTTTCACAAACCCAAATTGGTTACTAGAATTCCATTGATATCTAAAGGTTAACCCAAAATCTTCGTTAACCTCTTCGAAAACAACTTTATTGCCATAGCTGTTTTTATATAAATTTCTAACTGTTTTATAAATCCCAATTTGTCGCTCAGAGAAGGGTTCCCAAATAAGTTGTTTTTCTCCAACCTGAACTTTTAAAATTGTTTTGCTTCCTGTAATATCTGCCGACTCAGTTATTTTATCGTCAGTATAGTAAGGAAATAGTGAATATTCACTATTTTTCCTTCCGGCGGTTAAACCTCCATTGCTAGAGATAAACATCCAGTGGTTTGAGTCACTTACTATGCTCATAAAGAATGGCCGCATAGCGTCACTATTAGATATTTTATAATAACTTTCGTTTTCAAAAACTATTAATTCTCCTTTTACCTTTGATGCTTCGTTCGAAACATTTTTTTCGTCTATATATGCAGTATTGGTGCTCATCAGTCTTTTTTTTGCTATAAATTTATTTAACTTTGAACGGAATATTAGCGGCAGCAGCATGTCCAAAACCATCATCGGCATAAACAAACAAACGATATATTCCTTTTTTAGGAGACCTGAATTTTAATTCTCCTTTATCCTTATTAACAACTTGTACATCTATTTTTTCTGGACGTTCTTCCTTATCTCCACCGTCTCTTAAATCTGTGCTTTCTCGTAAAATTTCCCATTTATAATTAATCCCATCATCTTCAAAATCGACTATATTAATGTTTGCGGTTAATTCTATATTCGGTTCAACAACTATGCTTTGATAAGCTGTTTTCTTATTTAAGGTGTAAGATAATATTTGAGGTGTCTTGTTGGCTGGCCACTCATTGTTCCAGATATAGTGCATCACATCAACCGACTCTGTTTCTTTTTTATCTTCTAGAAACATACCATACCAAGTAGGAGTGCGTTCTTGTTTTTGACCCCAAAGAAATACATAAGACCCAATACATTGTATTGTATCTAACGCAATACCCTGTTGATACCTTTGTAAATACTTTGATGCTTTTAAGCTACTATGGTCCTCAATGGGTGCTCCCCATTTGGTTTTTGGCACTTCCCAGTGACCCGTCGCTCCCCATTCAGAGACAATATATGGTCCTGTCCAACCATATTCTTTTACCTTTCTTGGCAAATTTGGTAAATCACCATATGTCTGTAAAGAAAGAACATCTAAATCAGTACATTTTTCCTTAATAAGATCGATTTCTTTTTTGTTTATTCCTGCAAGTGTGGTGGTGGTTAAGTGATTTGAGTCTACTTCATGAATCATTTTAGACAATTCATTCACTGCATCCCACACTTTGGTGTTTGTATATCTTAAATTCAATTCATTGCCAATAACCCATAGTAATAAAGCAGGATGGTCTTTAAGTGCTAAAACCTCTTTTTTAATGCTCTCATGTTGTTCCTTTACGGCGGCCACATCATTATAATCAAAACCATGACGCTCTCTGGCAACCTCAATACCCATGGCTACCTTTAATCCATTTTTATGAGCTTCATCTAAGACTTCCTTCCCACTTCTTTGCCCATTTTCTGTTCTCCAAGTTCTAAAAGAATTTCCATTATGCTTTGCTAAGGCAGAAATGTCTCCAAATTCTAAACCTGCTCCATTAATATAAAAAGGCTCATTATTAACAAACAGTTGGTATTTACCATTCGTTTTTTTTATCTCTACTTTAGAAACATTATTTTCAATCATTTTATAATCAGATTTGGCTAAGTTTTCTTTTGATGCATTACTAACACAGCCTGAAAAAAGGATAAATCCAAAAAATAAAATAAAAATATTTCTCATTTTAAAACTATATTTCGTTATCGCTTGAAGCTCTATTAGCTTAACTTCTTATTAATAATTCTTCAACCTCTTCCAGTGTTTTTCCTTTTGTTTCAATTACAAATTTGTATACAAATAGGATCGCACAGAATGATAGTATTGCATAAATAGCAAAGGTGGTTGTTGGTCCTAAGCTAGACAGTTCCCATGGGAATACTTGAGTTACAGAAAAGCTTACTAGTGAATTAAAAAATCCTACTACAGAAATTGCTATTCCTTTTATTTTACTTGGAAACACCTCAGAAATTAAAGTCCACATGACGGGGCCTAATGAAATTGCAAATGACGCAACATAAAGCAGAATCGCTATTAAAACCAAAGTTGCATTAATTTGAATAAAACTTTTAATCTCCTCTCTTTCAAATTCTAAGAATTGTTTCTCGTTTAATAGAGGTTCTATTTCTGCAAATAATAAAGATTGACTCTCAAAGGATCTTCCTTTTAAATCTTCTAAAGCAATTTTTATGTCTTTATTGTTTACTTTATTAATAGTATCCTCATTAAAATCGTATGTAGCATTATTGAAAGCAAATGCTGCCATTAAGAGCGCTATTGTCATAAAAGTTGTTCCAATAAGTAGTAATGGTTTTCTGCCTAATCTATCAATTAACCAAATGGCCACAAGCGTAAATACTAAATTTGTGAGTCCTACTACAATTGCTTGTAGAAAAGACGAATCTGTACTGCCTCCAGCTTGCTCAAAAATGGTTGGTGCATAGTAAAAAACTGCGTTTATGCCCGTTATTTGTTGGAAAAATGCAATTCCTAACGCAATAATCATTATGGTTGCGTATTTACTTTTGAATATATCTGCAAGCCTCCCTTTTGATTCTTTTTTGGCAACACCTCTTTGAATTTCGGCAATAGTTCCTTCTGCATATTCTTCACCGCCAATTTTCATCAATACTTTTCGAGCCAACTTTATTTTATTCAATCTTAGGATCAGCCATCTAGGACTTCGTGGGACAGTGAATAAGGCAAGAAAGTAAATAAATGCAGGGATAGCTTCAACACCTAACATCCAGCGCCAGCTTTCTCCTTCCATATTTACCAAAAAATAATTTGAAAAATACGCTACAGAAATACCAAGAACAATGTTTAATTGATTGAAAGAAACTAAAGTTCCTCTTAATTTTGGCGGAGCAACCTCAGCAATATAAATTGGTGCTATTAATATAGCTCCTCCAATACCAATGCCTCCAATAATTCTTGCTATAATAAATTCTGTATACCCTGTTGCTAAAGCTGACCAGGTGGCAGATATTGTAAAAAGTGCGGCTACAATTATTAATACTCTCTTTCTACCAAATCGATCACTTAACGGTCCTGCTAATAAATTCCCTGCCATAGCACCAAAAACAACACAGCCCACAGAAAAACCAACCATTGATTTTGTCATTTCAAAATAAACGGTAATTCCTTTAACAGCTCCAGAAATAACGGCACTATCAAAACCCAATAAAAACCCTCCTAAGGCTACTATTAGGCTTATAAGAATAGTATACGATTTGTTCATTTTTATTTCAGGATTATTTTTCTCCATTATTTAGATTTTAATACTATGGTTTGTATTGAATGTGGTAATGTTTCTAGCATTGCGGTTTTAGACTTAAGTGTTAAGCTATAATTTAAAGCACTATCACTTTGGTTCATCACAACAATAACAAGACTTCCGTCTTCATTTTTAAAACCTGTAGTTAACAGGTCGTTTACACTTGAAACACTTACTATTCGCTTTGCGCCTGGTCTAATGAATTTTGAAAAATGTCCTATATAATAATATGAATTTGTGAAGGTGAGCTGTCCTGTATTTGTATCACCATGAACTGGAGCAAAACACAAATTGCCAACATGATTGGGCCCACCTGTTTCATCAAGAAGTATATTCCAATCTGTCCAAGCCACTGTACCGTTATTAAAATCGTTTATCATCGATTTTCCATAACGCTCAGCTAATTTTGGGTCTTCATTTTTTAGTCTTTCGATATCATAACCTTCATTACACCCCTCAGTAAATATTAATTTCTTATCTGGATAAGTCTCATTTACGTGGCATACAGCCTCAAACATCGGCTTGCCGTCTTTCCAATCTTCATACCAATGAAAACCAGTTCCCCAAACATATTTTGAAGCGTCTGGGTCATTTAAAATGGTACTAGCTCTTTGAAATAACAAATCTCGATTATGATCCCAAACAATAATATTTTTGTTGCCTAGGCCTTCTTTTTCCAAGGTAGGTCCTAGATAATTCTTTAAAAAATCACGCTCTTCTTCAGCTGTGTAAATACAAGACTCCCAGCGTTGTACTGCCATGGGTTCGTTTTGAATTGTGAGCCCCCAAAGTGGAATCCCTTCCGCTTCGTATGCTTTTATAAACTTGGCGTAGTAATTTGCCCAAGGTTGGTAAAATTCTGGCTTCAATTTCCCACCCTTTAGCATATTATTGTTAGTCTTCATAAATGCTGGTGGACTCCAAGGACTAGCGTACATGGTTAATTCTCCTCCAGCAGCTGCAATGGCTTTTTTAGTAAATGGAAGCCGGTATTTTTTATCAGGCTCAATACTAAAAGTCTTTAGCTCAGCATCTCCCTCTTCAATGTAGGTGTAACTTTCAGTTGAAAAATCACAACTATGTATAATCGTTCTGGCTAAGGAATAGCCAATCCCTTTTTCTTGATTGTAATAAGCCTCCATGAATCGCTCTTGATTTACTGGGGTAAGCTTGTAAAAGGTTTCGGCTGCGGCATCAGTTAATGCTGCGCCAATCCCTAAAAGAGTTTGAAACTCTTTACTATCATCAACAATAATTGAAGCTTCTGTCTCTAAGGGTTGTTTAAATCCTTCAAAGACCAATGTATCTGTTTGTACAAGTTTTACTGTGCTGTTGTGTGCTGTTGTATAAACTTGATTTCTCACGGTTGACAATTGTATCGTTGTTACTTTATCTGTTTCTTCAATTGGCTGAATTGATGTGTCTGATTTACATTTTGTAAATAGGATTAATATCGTCACCCCCAACGATTTTAATAATATTTGTGTTTTATTAAATTGTTTCATTTTCTATGTTATTTGTCTCTAATCTATTATTAAAATCAAATGATTTAAAAAATAGAATTACTACAAAACCTCTACGTTGACGCCCTAAGTGAGAAAAAGGTCGGATAGTGGAAAATTACCGACCTTCTTAACCAACTTAATTAACAACTCAAACTTATTATTGAAATACTCTTACATAATCAATTTCCATAGTATCTTGTGTGAAACCTGGATCAATATCTCCACCTAAAGACCCACCCATTGCAACATTTAAAATTATAAACTGAGGCGCATTAAATGGCAATGATGCATTTAGTTCGATTTCATAATATTCTACGTCATCAACAAACGCTTTAATATAAGTCTCTGTCCATTCTATTGAATACACGTGAAATTCTGTCGAAACATTCGTAATAGATGTTGTTATACCATAGCTTGCTGTTTGTTGACTAGCTGCATCAAACCAATGGCATGTTGCTAACACCTTGTTTTTATCCCATCCACTTTGCTCCATAATATCTATCTCGCCACATCGAGGCCAACCAACTTGGTCAATGTTTGCTCCTAAAGTCCATATTGCAGGCCACGTACCAGCAGAAATTGGTAATTTAGCACGCACGTCAACCCTACCATATGTAAAATCAAATTTATTCTTTGTAATTAATCTTGCCGAAGTATATTCTTTTGTGCTATTTTGATAGGTAAAGCTTTCCTTTTTAGCAACAATTTTCAGCGTACCATTAGACACAAAGGCATTATCTAGCCTATTTGTATAATGTTGTACCTCATTGTTAAACCAGCCACCATTATTTGGAGGTTCCGTTTCCGCAACCCAATTTGATGAAGAAACTCCGCCATCTATATTAAATTCGTCTGCCCAATTCGCTCCAGATTGATTTCCATTATCTACATAAACTGAAATTGTTTTGAAGGTGCTTATAGAATTGTCTGTGCTGGAATAAGCAAATACTGTAACAACAAAATTATTAGTTCCTCCAGTAGTATATGTGTGTTCTATGTTTCCGCTGACGCTTTGCTGTTCTGGACCAGTTCCCGTTCCAAATCCAAAGCCATATTTTACTGCATTAGTCGCAGATGCGGTGCATTGTATCGTTCCTGTGCCATCTCCATTGGGGTTACTAGCATCAGCACCAACTATAGTAACCGTTAAAGTTAAGTTGGTAGGAATTATATCCTGTGGTTCAGTTATAATTATAGGAGAATCGTCTCCTCCTCCACTGGAACAAGATGCTGCTAGAAGAAGTACGAATATTATATAAATCTTGCGTATAAGCATTTCGTAAAAGTTTTAGTGATTTTAATTTTCCCTTCAAAGAGGTTGGACTTAATAAAACTGAAGGAGTATTACTACTATAGTACTCCTTCAGTATTACAAACTAATTCAATCCATCATTATGCTATTATATTTCTATTCAGGCACCAAAGTAAACCACCATTCAAATTCATTGTTTCCATCCGCAGTGCTTAAAATCATTTCGTTTGCAGAACGAGAGAAAATTCTATATTTATGGTTTCCGCCAGTATAATACCCTATAAATGCAGTACCTGTTAAACTTATAGTTTCAGTACCACCTGGAGCTGTTAAGGTCCATTGTGCAGTATAATCATCTAAAGGATAATTTTCTATATCTGCTCCATTTGGAGTTTCGCTATGCGGCCCTAATTCTGTAATTAGAGGTTCACGTCCAAAAACGGTGCCATCATCTCCAGTATCATGCGTAAATGTCCCATCTGCATTGAACGTATAACGATCATCATACATTCCCGTTGCGTCTTTACTAAATGCTCCTGCTGAAAACCACTCTCCTGGTGTAAAGCCACCAATTGGTCCTAATCCAAAATGTGGATTAGACTCGGCTTTTATACGCCATACTCTTGAGCTATTAGCGTGCAACATCTGCACTAAATCTGCAGGTGGTGCATATGTCGCCAATACTTCTACTTCTATGGTTTTACTTGAAGATACTCCTCCAGTTCCAAAAGCCACGACAGTAACACCATATGTGTTAAGCCCCAATACAGGAAAGTCATAACTTTGATTCCCACTGGCCCCCAAGGTTGTAGCTCCATTATACACATAGTGATAAGAAATTGCATCGTTTGCCGAAGCCGTAAAATGTACAGTTCCGCTACCATCTCCATAAGGATTAGCAGCATCTGCACCAACAATATCTACAGTAATTTGTATGTTAGAAGGTGCAACTATATCACCTACTGTTAAATCGTCCTCTTGACAACTCACAAAAAGCATGAGAGCCATTGCCATAAAAATTTTGAAGCTATATTTTATATTTTTCATGTTATATTAATTTTATATTTAATATCTTTTTATGTTAATTTAATCCGTAAGAGTATAATCGTCAAAGTAATACACTGAATCATCTCCTCCAACACCAAAATCAAAGAATATTACAACCTTTACATAGTCTGCGGCTGGCGCTCCACTAAAGTCATACACTAATTCTTCCCAAGCATCGGAAACTGTTGTACTAATATCAACCTCATGCGTTATACTGGCATCAGCATTCTCTAATTTAACTTTAATCATTGCTCCCGTTTTTGGAGACCATGTTTTCACACTTATAATACTATAAGTAGCTAAGTCTAAAGGTGCGGCCAGCTCTCGTGTAGCGCCTGCCCATACTTCTGCTCCTGTAGGTTTACTAAATTGAGCAACCTTAGCAGTAACATTTCCTAACCCTGAAGGTAAATCATCTAGAGTAATAACTTCTGCGGCTGCGTTTCCAAAAGGCAATAATGGTGGTGCAGCTTCAAAATCTTCAAACACTGATGGTGGAGTTCCATTATTAATTAACTGAATATCATCATAATAATACACTGAATCATCTCCTCCAACACCAAAATCAAAGAATATTACAACCTTTACATAGTCTGCTGCTGGCGCTGTACTAAAGTCATACACTAATTCTTCCCAAGCATCGGAAACTGTTGTACTAATATCAACCTCGTGCGTTATACT
>RCNB010000175.1_pt1 | contig 42819 bp, 27 predicted proteins | sample 2041321 | NCBI WGS metagenome assembly RCNB01 (sample SAMN09708232, study PRJNA481090) | Marine sediment metagenome, whole genome shotgun sequencing project.
TTAGGCGTTTCTTTTGGCGGTGGTACGGTGATGGGATTAGGTGTTGCCGGTTTAGCAGTTTTAGGCTTAACAACATTCTTTATCATATTCTTTAATGTCTTTATGGGTGGTGTCTGGACGACGAACGCAGATATGACCATTGTTTTAGAAACATTAGCCGGGTTTTCACTAGGTGCAGAATCTATTGCTTTATTTGCCCGTGTTGGTGGTGGGATCTATACAAAAGCAGCCGATGTTGGCGCCGATCTAGTAGGTAAAGTAGAAGCAGGTATCCCCGAAGATGATCCTCGTAACCCTGCTACGATTGCGGATAATGTAGGTGATAATGTAGGTGATGTTGCCGGAATGGGAGCCGATCTGTTCGGTTCGTATGTGGCAACGGTATTGGCCGCCATGGTTCTTGGTAATTATGTCATAAAGGATATGGGTGGAAGCGTTGATGATGCTTTTGGTGGCATTGGACCCATCTTATTGCCGATGTCTATTGCCGGTGTGGGTATTATAATCTCCATTATTGGGACAATGCTCGTAAGAATTAAAAGTAATAAAGCCAAAGAACATGAGGTCATGCAGGCCTTAAATGTTGGTAACTGGATTTCCATTATATTGGTAGCAATTTCTTGTTTTGGACTGGTAAAATATATGTTGCCGGAAACCATGTCTATGGAATTCTTTGGCGAAGGCTTAAAAGAAATATCCTCTATGCGCGTTTTCTATGCGACCTTAATAGGACTTACAGTTGGTGCCGTAATTTCTTCGGTCACTGAATATTACACAGGACTTGGTAAAAAACCAATATTGAATATTGTACAACAATCAAGTACTGGAGCAGGAACAAATATTATTGCAGGTTTATCAACTGGAATGATATCTACCTTTCCTACCATACTATTATTTGCAGCTGCTATTTGGGCGTCCTATGCAGCGGCAGGATTTTACGGAGTGGCATTAGCGGCTTCTGCGATGATGGCAACCACAGCTATGCAATTGGCGATTGATGCTTTTGGACCGATATCCGATAATGCAGGTGGTATCGCTGAAATGAGTGAACAAGAGCCTATTGTTAGAGAGCGTACTGATATCTTGGATTCAGTGGGTAATACAACGGCGGCAACCGGAAAAGGATTTGCAATCGCCTCGGCGGCATTAACCTCTTTAGCTTTATTTGCGGCTTACGTTACATTTACAGGAATTGATGGAATCAATATTTTCAAAGCACCGGTCTTGGCCATGCTATTTGTTGGTGGAATGGTGCCAGTAGTGTTTTCGGCTTTAGCAATGAAAGCAGTTGGTAAGGCGGCAATGGAAATGGTTCAGGAAGTGCGCCGTCAGTTTAAAGAAATTCCGGGGATATTGGAAGGAACTGGACAGCCCGAATACGATAAATGTGTTGAAATTTCAACTGAAGCCTCCTTAAAAGAAATGATGCTTCCAGGATTGTTAACTATTGGATTTCCATTTTTAATTACGTTTATACCAATGTTATTTGGAATGGAAAACAGAGCGATTGCTGAAATGTTAGGTGGTTATATGGCTGGAGTGACAGTAAGTGGTGTCCTTTGGGCTATCTTCCAGAACAATGCTGGTGGTGCTTGGGATAACGCTAAGAAATCGTTTGAAGCTGGAGTGGAAATCAACGGAGAAATGACCTATAAAGGGTCTGATGCTCACAAGGCAGCTATCACTGGTGATACGGTTGGGGATCCTTTTAAAGATACGTCTGGCCCATCCATGAACATTTTGATCAAGCTTACCTGTTTAATTGGATTGGTGATTGCACCTATCTTAGGAGGACATACAGAAGATGGTATGGCTTTGAATCATTCACAAGAAGAAATTAAAAAGGAAGTTCGCATTGAGATGACTTCAGATGATGCTGAAAACGCCAAAGCCGTTGTAACAACGATAACAACGGAGAATGGTGAGGTCACAACTGAAGAGAAATTAGTAGAAGGCACTGTAGAAGAAGTAAAAGCCAAAGTTAATGCAATGAAAGATGTGGATGCTGAAGTGAAAGTCATGAAGAAAAAAGTGGTAGAAGAGAAAAAGTTAGAGACTGCCACTCAGGATCACTAATAAAACATCTAAATAAATAAAAAGCCACTCGAATGAGTGGCTTTTTTTATGAGTTATAGTATCTTCATTTCCTTAAAATCATTGCTTTTGAGTTGGTTTAAAAAAGACCCATTACAGATCATTGCCTTCCAGAGTTATGGGACACACTCCCATTTTCATATTAGGGGTCGTGCTTTGGAGGATGAAATAATCGATCTGACTCACAAGAGTTACTTTAATCTCCTGCTGAATTCATGGAAGCGATTTGAATCTGATGAGATCAAAGGTGCCCTTCTCAGCATTGAATTGCCGGATAATAGAATCTTTAATGTCACTACAGATTCACACGGTTATTATCGTTTGGATCAAGCTATTGCCGGACTGGATAAACTTGCCAATGCTGAAGGTTGGCTTGTTTATGAAGTGTCCTATACAGAGGCACATCCTGGAAGAACCATTCAAAAAGACAATAAATTCCTTGGTGAAATATTGATTCCATCTTCAAGGGCGACCTTTGGTGTCATTAGCGATATTGATGATACCATATTGCATACTGGAGTGGTGTCAAGCATGAAATGGCAGGTGATATATAATACCATCTTTAGGCCTGCTGGTAGAAGAGTACCATTGAAAGGTGCTGCAGATTTTTATAATAAATTACACGATGGGAAAAAAGGTAATGAGGCAAATCCTATTTTTTACGTGAGTCACAGCCCTTGGAACCTGTATCGCTATCTAGAGTTTTTCCTGATAGAGAATAATTTTCCGAAAGGGCCTATTTTATTAAGGAGTTTCAGGAATATCCTTCGCAGGAAAGCAAAGGGAGAGAAACCACAAAAGCAAAAGGAGATCATGAGTATCTTAGCGACATATCCGAATCTTCCATTTATACTCATTGGCGATAGCGGAGAGAAAGACCCCGTTATTTACATGGAGATTGCCAATCAAATTCCAGACAGGATCAAAGCTATTTATTTACGAGGTGTAGATAGTAAAACAAAAATTCTGGGAGTCAGAAACTTATTGAAAAATTATAAGACCACGCCTGCTTTGTTGGTCGAGGATGGTGAGCAAGCACTGCAACATGCAAGAGAGAATGGTTTTATTGACTAATTTGTAGAATTCATGAGTTAATTACTTCCAACTCTTGTGAAAGTATAGAAATCCGTTCTTGTAATAGTGATAAGGTCATTATTCTCATCGTTGAACGATTTACTCCTACTAATGACGTATTTTAATGTAGTTTCCGATAATTCGGAGATGGCTGCCGGCATCAATTCATCATCTATTTTGATTCCAAGAAAACTATTGGTTCTGGTCCATGTACCAACGTCACTTACTTGACGATGACTTGGCAAATAGAACTCATCACCATTTTCATCGATAACAGTCAGATCTAGATTGTAACCTCCAATGAAACTATAATCATTTGGAGATTCAATAAAAACACTAGACACACCAATATCCCAAGCAGACGCGTCGAATGTTATTATTGAAACGTCAATTTCAGAAAGTGTTCTCTGTGATCCATTAAAATGATAATCGGTCAATGCCCAATTGCCAATAATATCAGCACTAACATTAGAAGGAATTACAGAGTCATCTTTAGAGCAACTAAAATAAGTAGTTGCTAGCAAGAATGCCAAGATAAGTTGTTTTGTTTTCATGCAATTTACTCTAAAACCGAAGGTAAGGTAGTGGTTTTTATACCCGAAAACTAAAAGAACTGTGTAATTTAACAGTCTTGAGAATTTCTTCTGTCGCACAAAATATAACTAAAAGGAGTGCTTTTTTAGAATAATCCGTGAATTTCAGCATCAATTCTAGTGATCACCTTTCCAAGGTCTTCAGGTTGATCTACAAAATCAAGATCATCTACATCAATGATCAATAGTTTGCCTTTATCGTAACCATGAACCCATGCCTCGTAACGTTCATTAAGGCGACTCAAATAATCTATGCTAATCGAATTTTCGTAATCCCTACCCCGTTTGTGGATTTGATTTACAAGATTGGGAATGGAACTTCTTAAATAAATTAATAGATCCGGGCCTTGAACCAAGGATTCCATCAAATCGAAAAGTGATTTATAGTTCTCAAAATCACGATTGGTCATCAAACCCATAGCATGAAGGTTAGGCGCAAAAATATGGGCATCTTCATATATGGTTCTATCTTGGATTATATCCTTACCACTTTGACGAATTTTCAATACTTGACGGAAACGACTATTGAGGAAATATACCTGTAAATTGAAGGACCAACGTTCCATTTGATTGTAAAAATCATCTAGATACGGGTTGTCCACGACGTCTTCTAATTGGGCTTCCCATTTGTAATGTTTAGCGAGTAACTTTGTGAGCGTCGTCTTCCCCGCGCCAATGTTTCCGGCAATAGCAACATGCATATTCTAAGTGATTTTTAATTGGTATTGTTGAAGAAATTCTCCGTCGTAAATATACAAGGTTTCATCGGTTGCAAAAAATGCTTTTATTAACAATTCGGGAAGATCCATCAGAATGATTTCTTTCTCTCCCTTTAATAAATAATAGAGCTTATTTTCCTTCTTGAAAATGATGTTTTCGTTAATTTCACAGATTGAGGTGTAGCCATCGTTCTTGATTTTTGAAGTCAAGCTGCCAAAATAATTATAGGCGATAAGATGATTTTCCGTGAGTAACCAAGAGGAGTTGTAATTACTGATTAGATCTAGCACAGAATCTTCAATTGGAAGAGTTTGTCCTTTTGAAACATCTTGCTTATAATCGTAGATTTCCAATTGCTGTGTATCCTGATTATACAACCAAAGCACATTGTCATAACCCGTAGAGACATGTGTTATATTTCTGTATGGGCGAATATTATTAAAGTCGATTCGATATATCTCATTAAGGCGATTATCCAATATGGTGACAGTATTGAAATCCTTGTAAAAAACGCTGATTTTTAAGGGGTTAAAAGCATTGATAGAAGTAATATTGCCTAATTGCACATTAGCATACGAATTTTCTTTACCGCTAATGCTCTGTACTAAGGCATTGTCTTTAAGGATCAATACCTTGCCTTGATTATTTATATTAATGACCTGGTCGGCAACAATGGCTGTTTTATCAATAGGGATCGCCTCTAATTTTTTCTGACCACTAACGTGCATAGTGATAAGCAATAAAATGAATGTCCAGTATTTCATGTACCATGCAAAGTACAAAAATCAAACCATTTTCTTAGCAGATCAATTTATACCCAAATCCCCTGACATTGATAATTTGTATCGATTCGTCTTGTTTGAGTTTCTTGCGAAGTTTGGTAATGAATACATCCATGCTTCTTCCTGCAAAGAAATCATCCGTTCCCCAAAGCTTGTTCAATATTAATGATCTATCAAGGACTTCATTCTTATTCTTGATCAAATGAAAAAGTAAATGTGCTTCACGATGTGTCAATTGTGTTTTTTCGTCGTCATGGAATTGAAGGGTTTGTTTCGGAAAATCAAAGTGAAAGCCACCGATTTTAAGGATTTCAGAATTCTTTTGAAGCTGAGACCTATTTAATAGGTTGTTGATCCTAACAATTAATTCTTCAATGCTAAATGGCTTTTTCAAATAGTCGTTTCCTCCAATGGTAAAGCCTTCAACGACATCTTGCGTTTGCGATTTTGCTGTCAAGAAGATAATTGGGATGGTATCATCCTCCATACGGATTTCCTTTGCCAATGTAAACCCATCTTTTTTAGGCATCATGACGTCGAGTACCAATAAGGATGGTTTTTCGGTTGTATACGTTGTGTAAGCTTGCTCACCATTCTCGCATAATAAGACGTTGAAGCCTCGAGTTTCGAGACTTTCCTTAATAATTTGCCCTAGGGCAGGTTCGTCTTCGGCTAATAATATAGTGGTAGATTTAGTCATTTGGAATGGAGATTTTGAATATTGTCCACCCGTTTTTCAATTCGAGCTGAATGGTGCCCCCATGTTTTTCGATGATCTTCTTGGTGTAATAAAGCCCAATGCCAAAACCTTTTACGTCATGGGTATTCCCTTTAGGTATGCGATAAAACTTTTCAAATATGCGCTCTTTGTTTGCTTTTGTCAAGGTGTTTCCATTGTCGGATATAGTAATTATTTTTTTATTACCTGCTTGATCATTAGCAACAGTGATCATATCACCCCCATACTTAATAGCATTGTCCAATAAGTTATTAATGGCATTCTCGAAATGAAAAACATCCACTTGAGCAAGGACATTTTTCTCATCGAAATTAGTTGAAATCGATTTTTTATCTATTTGTAGCTGATGTTTATTAACGACCGTGCTCAACAAATCCGTTAAATTAACTTCTTCCTTATTCAAGTTGAGGTTCTCACTATCTAAAGTCGCAGTTTCTAACAATTTCTCAACCATGATATTCAATTTGGAAAGTTGCTCACTCGACATGTCTAAATAGCGTTCAGTTTTCTGTTTGTTTTCAATGACCTTGAAATTCTTGATACTCTCCAAAGCCACACTGATCGTAGCTATTGGTGTCTTGAACTCATGTGTTATATTACTAATGATGTCGTTCTTGACTTCGGCCAATTCTTTTTGCTGTCTAATGATTTTCAAAAGATAGAATAGACTGCTTATTACTGCCAAGACCAGTAAAGTGGATAATAGTATTCCCAAAGAACTTCGCAATAGTATTTGCTTCGTGGTATTATCGAATTTTATTTTCAGAGTACTATCCTTTGGCAAGAATTCAGATCTGGAAAGAGTACTTAAAAAGGCTTGTGGGAGTGAATCAGTATTGCTGTTATATGATTTTATGATTGCGACATGTGGCTTTTGTTTAAGAGAGTCCTTATAAGAAAGACCATATTTTAAGTTTAATTGCTTTCTGGATAATTCAATCTTCAAAAGCGAATCAATGTTTTTAAGATCCAAGGAATCCTGTGTCATTGAAATAATGACTTTTGAAGTCAAAACATTATAATTCTGTTGTTTTATGGAATCCTGCTTACTTGTCACTATTCGTTTTAATTTCACATCTCTTGAGACACCATTTACTCTGTGATCATTGTTTATAGTGACCAGCAAAGAATCTGCAGCGTTACCGGTAAAGACGGATACACCTTCGGGACGATTGATTAATAATGAATCCATTCCTTTTATACCCTTTGCTGTAAAATCCAATTGCCCCATGATGCTATCAAAAGCGCCATTCTCAGAGAAGATATTTTCTTGAGAGCCCTCATCCATAATGATACCAATAGTATTTCTTTCTGCAAGATTTGCGTAATAGGTATTAACAGCATTGTCAAGACTTGTCTGAACTTCGTTGATGAACTGTTGCTTATTAGCGAGGTAATTCTTGTAATTCCAATATACCTGAATAGCAATGGTGCCAATAATCACCGTAGTGATCAAGTAAAGCATCCATCTATATCTAGAATCATTCATGAGTCAAAAGTAAATGTTAAAAACGGACAAAACCAATCGCTTAACACTAGTTAACACTCATTAACCGAGAATATTAAAATTGTGAATCATATTTGTATCTAAGAAATCGAAAAACAAATAATCATGACAACACTCACTAAATTCTTTATAGTCCTCGTAATAATGATCACTGTCAATATCTCAGCTCAAGACTTTCAAGGTGAGGCGACCTACAAATCTAAACGACAAGTTGATGTTAAACTCGACAGCACCAAGATGGATTCTGAAATGCAAAAAAGGGTCATGGAAATGATGAAGAAGCAATTTGAGAAAACCTATAAACTAACTTTTAATAAAGAGGAATCCATCTATAAAGAAGAAGAGAAACTTGACAAGCCTCAACCAGCGTCTGGCAACATGGTCATGGTCATGATGAATACCGGAGGTTCTGATGTGCTATATAAGAATACCAAGGAAGAACGTTTTTCAAATCAAAATGATGTGTTTGGTAAGATATTTTTGATCCAGGACCAACTTAAAAAACAAGATTGGCAATTAGGGTCCGAAACTAAGAATATTGGTGAATATACATGCTATAAAGCAACAATGAAACAGGAGATCGAAGTCTCCAGTAATATGAGCGAGAATGGTGAAGCCAAGGCTGAGGCAAAACCAGAAAAAAAGGAAATTACCATTACTGCTTGGTACACGCCACAAATACCAATAAACAATGGTCCTGAAAGTTATTGGGGGTTGCCTGGGTTGATCTTAGAAATCAATGATGAGAGTCAGACGATCATCTGTAGTAAGATCGTGATGAATCCGAAAGATAAAATGGACATCAAGGAACCGGAAAAAGGCAAAAAAGTTACGCAAGAGGAATTCGACCTGATCATGGAGAAGAAAATGAAAGAAATGAATGAACGATACCAGCACAACGATGGCCATGGCGACAATATAACTATACGGATAAAGGGTTAGCTTTTTGGCAATAGTTTAACATTCATCGATTAAACTAAGAAGTATTTTTAAGGTCTAATGGTTGTTTATCAGCAACTAATAATAATATGTTCCTGCCTTAGGAATACTTAAATACCATAAAATGAAAAAGCTCATTGCACTATTTACCATCTTGATTTCAATACCTTCCATAGCTCAAGATTTCCAAGGTCAGGCCTATTATCAAAGTAAAACCACTATGGATATGAGCGGTTGGGGAGGACGTGACGGACAGATGTCTGAGGAACAAAAAAAGCGGATTTCAGAACGGATGAAAAGCATGTTCGAGAAAACATATGTTCTGACCTTTAATAAAACCGAATCCATGTACAAGGAAGAAGAAAAACTGGAGGCGCCCGGGCAAGGCAGAGGTTGGGGTATGATGGGAAGCCTGACAGGTGGTCCTCAATACAAGAACGTGAAAGACCAAGCAATGCTTCAAGAACAGGAATTCTTCGGAAAGCAATTCTTGATCAAGGATTCCTTGACTCAATTGGAATGGGTGATGGGAAGTGAGAGCAAGCAAATTGGCAAGTATCTTGCTTTCAAGGCCACAGCGACCAAGAAAGTCAGTGAGACGGATTGGATGAATATGCGTCGACGTAATCGTGATGGCGATGAAAAGAAGGACGAAGCCAAAAAGGACTCCACAAAAACAACGACGATCACCGAAGATATCGAAATCCCTAAGGAAATAACGGTCACGGCATGGTACACTCCTCAAATTCCGATCAATCAAGGTCCAGGAGAATTCTGGGGGTTGCCAGGCTTGATCTTGGAGATACAGTCAGGTAAGACTTCTATACTCTGTTCAAAGATCATTATGAACCCTGAAGTAAAGGATTCAATCAAGAAACCCTCTAAAGGTGAAGAAGTGACGCAGAAAGAATATGAAGAAACCGTGAAGAAAAAAATGGAGGAAATGCGTGAGATGTATGGCGGACGTGGCGGAAGACCAAGAACAAGAGGTTAATCTGCATCATTCGAGCTAAAAGACAAAAAATTCTAAGCCTAGGTCATTGATAATAGGAATGTTAATGTTTTGATAAACAGTATCATTTTGTCTAAACAATTGATAGATTTGTTAAACACAAAAATCAATTTAAGTCGTTCCTTATGAAATCAATTCTCTCTAAAATCAGTATTCTAGCTTTTGTTTTGCTTTTTTCTGTTAGTCCAAATGTCCAAGAATTTCAAGGTCAAGCGTATTATTTTTCGAAATCGACCATGGAGCTTGGCAGCTGGGGAGCAAGAATGAGTGAAGCACAGAAAAAGCAAATAGCAGAGCGTTTAAAGAATCGGTTGGAAAAAACCTATGTATTGAATTTCAGTAAGGAAGAGTCTGTATTCAATGAAGAAGACAAACTAGATGCGATGTCAGGAGCCACGGATTCTTGGGGAAAGAATTTCACTCAGGGTGAGCAGTACAAGAATGTTAAGGAAAATGCCTTGGTCCAGAGTCAGGAATTCTATGGCAAGCAATTTTTAGTTAAGGATGAGTTACAGACATTTGAATGGAAAATGGGTACCGAATCAAAGCAAATAGGACAATATATGTGTTTTAGGGCAACGGCTTTAGTGCCAACATCTGAATTGACTTGGTTTAACTTTTCCTGGAGCGATCTAGCACCGGCAAGTACCGAGAAAAAAGTCGATTCCACGAATGCTGAGCCTAAAGAGCTCAAAGAACCTGAGATTAAAATGACGGCTATTGAAGCATGGTATACACCTCAAATACCAGTCGGTCATGGGCCAGGTGAATTTTGGGGACTTCCGGGTCTTATTTTAGAAGTTAGTGCAGGCAATACGACTTTGCTTTGTTCTAAAATAGTGATGAACCCTAAGGAGAAAATCAAGATTGAAGCTCCTGATAAAGGTAAAGAAATCACTAAGACGGAATATCAAAAGACCATTCAAGGAAAAATGCTTGAAATGAGAAACAACCGAGGAAGACGAAGAAGCTAATAGCGGCTGAATTGAAAACGACTACCAAACCGGTAAGTAACACATGATCATGAAAAAAATATTTTGTATTACGATACTACTTGTGGCTAGTATCTCCTACGCTCAAATAAAGCTTGAAGGCGTGGTCAGAGATAGCTTGAACAATCCTTTAGAATTGGCGAATGTGATAGCGATAAATCAAGAGACAAGTGGTTTGGAATCTTACGGTATTACCAATGAACAAGGTAAATACAAGCTGCTCTTAGGCAAGAACGGCAACTACAAAATGCAGATTAGTTATATAGGAATGCAGACCTTTGAGGAGAACCTTTCAACAACCGAAAGTGATATTACCAAAGATTATACACTTCGTGCAGACAATGCCTTGGACGCAGTAGAACTTACATACGAAATGCCAGTTACCGTAAGAGGGGATACCTTGATTTATAATGCAGACTCCTTTAAGAACGGGACCGAGCGAAAGTTAGAAGATGTACTGGAAAAATTACCAGGGGTAGAGATCAATGAAGATGGCCAGATAGAAGTGGAAGGTAAAGTGGTAAATAAGTTAATGGTCAATGGCAAGGATTTTTTCGATGGTGACACTAAATTAGCGACAAAGAACATTCCTTCCAATGCGGTTGATAAAATACAAGTGTTACGTAATTATTCAGAAGTTGGTCAACTTAGTGGTGTGACCAATAACCAAGATAGCGTGGCCTTGAATATCAAGCTCAAGGAAGGGAAAGAGAACTTTTGGTTTGGGAATGTGACTGCTGGAGCTGGAACATCACCAGATAATGAACTTTATTTGTTGCAGCCCAAGCTGTTTTATTATAATCCGAAATACAGCCTTAATTTTATAGGAGACCTTAACAATACCGGTGAGGTTGCTTTGACAAGACGAGACATCAGAGGCTTTGGTGGCGGTTTCAGGTCGCCAAGCAGAAGCAGCGGAACCACTATAAACCTTGGGGATAATAGCCTTAATTTCTTGACCAATCAAGGCAATGCCTTGGAAATCGAGAATAAATTAGGCACTGGTAATTTTAGTTATTCGCCGAATAAGGCTCTCGATCTGAGTGGATTCCTCATATACAATAGTAGTCGTGTTCTTTCCAAGGAAACGAGTTTCGTGCGATATACGAATCCGGATCTTGGGATTCCCGATGAGTCCACGGAACAAACAAGCAAAGAACGTTCTGATCAAGGCTTGTTGAAGCTAAGTGCATCCTACAAACCAAATTTCAATAATCAAATAGATTATGATATCTTGGGTCGTGTGTCGGACGACTCTCAGAAGCAAATCGCGTTTTCTTCTGTGATCGGAAATACGGTTCAGTTGGATGAAGTCACGCCATTTAGCATCAATCAAAATATCAATTATTATTACACGCTTAACGAAACCAATATCTTCGCTTTTGAGGCGCAACATTTAATAAAAAACGAAGACCCATTTTACAATGCCCTTTTAGGTAATGACCCCAATGGTGAAGATGCCTTTGACACGACTGCAGAAGCTTTAGGTTTAGATACCTCTTTGGATAATTATAACATTGGTCAAAACCGACGAATTAAGTCCAATCAGGTGGATGCCAAATTGGATTATTATAACATATTGAATGCCAAGAGTAATATTAACTTAACCTTGGGCACGATCTTGAGTCGTCAAGAATTCAATTCCAATATTTTCCAGTTCTTGAGTGATGGCTCTCAGTTCAATCCAACGCCGACCATTAATGATGGTCGAGCTACCAACGATACGGAGTATAACTTCAGCGATGTATATTTAGGCGCACATTACCGATTGAAGACTGGTAAATTCACAATTACTCCGGGGTTTTCAGTACATGCTTACGGCAATAAGAACAGTCAGTTTGGAGAGACCTACAATGATAACTTCTTCCGATTTTTACCGGATTTCGAAACCCGAATCCAGTTTAAAAAGAGTGAAGCCTTGACATTGAATTATACCATGCGTAATCAATTCACGGATGTCACCAGATTGGCAGAAGGCTTAGTGTTGAATAATTTTAATAACATCCAATTCGGGCAGCCGGACCTGCAGAATGCCTTGTCGCATAATGTGAGCCTGTTTTACAGCAGTTTCAACCTCTTTAATTACACCAATGTTTTTGCCAGAGCAGCATACTCAAGCAATATCGATCAGGTACGAAGCTTGACGAATTTTGAGAATGTGATTAGGACCAGTACCTTTTTCAATTCCAGTTTTGCCGATGAAAATGTCAATATCTTTGGGCGTGTGCAGCGCACCTTCGGCAAGATCAGGGCGAGCTTGAATGCCAGTTTCAACTATAGCAAGATCAATCAGTTCATTCAAGAACAGCAATCACTTAATGAAGGCTATACGCAGACCTACACTCCAGGACTACGAACGAATTATAGGGAAGCACCTAATGTAAGTTTAAATTATCGCTACAGTGTTACTGATAATAATCAGGGAGGAGGTAAGACAAAGTTCGTGACCAACGCTCCTTCTATAGAGTTCGATGCCTACATCTGGAAATCGGTCACATTCCGGACTAATTACACCTATACCAATCAAGATTTGGGCAATGGAGAATCGCAATCTTTCAAGAACTGGGATGCGACGCTGTCCTATAGAAAAGACCGAGATGCCAAATGGGAATATGAGATCAAGGCCACAAATATATTGGACATTGACTCCCAAGTAAGCAATAGCGCGAATGATTTTTCGGTTTTCATTTCAGAAACCTTTATACAGCCAAGATTCGTGACCTTTAGGTTCGTATATACCTTATAGTCAGAATACTAAGATATTATAAAAGCCATCTAGTTCCGATAGATATCGGGATAGGTGGCTTTTTTCTTTGGAGTTTTGTTTAATAGTATGTTAAGATAAAAAACGATTCATCTTTGATTATTGTCTTCCGTTAAACAGAATTAGAAGTTTTTTTAAAAAGAATTATAAATCCTTGATTTATAGTTCTTCATGTTTTGTTGCTAATTATCGTAAATTAGGGTCTTAAAACTAATCAATAGGTGCTGTCCCGATAGCTATCGGGATTATTCAGTATTGCAATTAATAAATCCAAAACCATGACACGTACAATTCAACTCCTCTTCGCCTATTTAATAGTAGGCAGCAGCTTCACGTATGCTCAAGACAAAGACCAAGATCCTGTGGTCGAAGCTATCATCAAAGAAGCTAATGAGAACTCACAATTAGAGCATTTGGCTCATGAACTCATGGATGTGGTAGGACCAAGACTGGTCGGTACCCCACAAATGAAACATGCCCACGATTGGGCAGTCGCAAAATATACCGATTGGGGTATTTCAGCTAGGAATGAGAAGTGGGGCGAATGGCGTGGCTGGGAGCGTGGAATTTCACACATAGATATGGTATCGCCACGTGTGCAAACCTTAGATGGGATGCAACTCGCATGGAACCCAAGTACGTCGGCCACAGGCGTCACGGCTGAGGTTATGACATTGTCAGAAAGCATCCAAGACTCCATTTCATTTGCCGCTTGGTTGCCCAACGTGAAAGGAAAATTTGTGCTCGTGTCCATGAAACAACCAACAGGTCGTCCAGATTATAACTGGGAAGAATATGCGACTGAAGAATCCTTCCAAAAAATGAAAGATGACCGCGATGCCCAATCAAAGGCGTGGCGCGAGAATATAAATAAGACGGGATACAGCTCTCGTAGCATCATTCCAGCATTAGAAGCCGCAGGTGCTGTAGGTATTGTGCAAAGTAGATGGTCGAATGGTTTCGGTGTTAATAAGATCTTTAGTGCACGTACCAAGAACATTCCAACCGTTGATCTAGAATTAGAGGATTATGCAATGCTTTATAGGCTGGCAGAATACGGTAGCAAACCTGTGATCAAGGTTGTGGCGGAATCCAAGGAATTAGGCGTGGTACCAACCTTCAATACTATAGCAGAGATCAAAGGTTCCGAGAAACCAGATGAATATGTCATCTTATCGGCACATTTTGATTCTTGGGATGGAGCCACAGGAGCAACGGATAATGGTACTGGTACCATCGTCATGATGGAGGCCATGCGCATCCTTAAAAAGCTGTATCCTAATCCAAAGCGAACCATATTGGTGGGTCATTGGGGTAGCGAAGAGCAAGGCCTGAATGGGTCCCGTGGATTTGTTGAGGATCATCCTAAGATAGTGGACAATGTACAGGCACTTTTTAACCAAGACAATGGTACCGGTCGTGTGGTCAAGTTATCAGGAGGAGGCTTCTTGCATTCCTATGAATACCTGACGCGCTGGTTGGAAGCTGTGCCACAAGACATCAAGAAACATATCGAAACAGAATTCCCGGGTATTCCTGGTGGTGGTGGATCCGATTATGCCTCTTTCTTAGCTGCTGGAGCACCGGCATTTAGCCTGTCATCCTTGAGTTGGGATTATTGGAATTATACTTGGCACACTAACAGAGATACCTATGATAAGATCGTGTTTGACGATGTGCGTAGCAATGCTATATTAACAGCGATCTTGGCGTATAAAGCTTCTGAAGATCCAGAAAGAACCTCTAGAGTACAACGCGTATTACCGATAAATCCACGAACAGGAAAACAACGCACTTGGCCAACTAAACGATCTCCAACCCGCAAAGGTGGTATGGATTAGTCTTTTAGGAGTTTTGACATGACAGTTAGGATCCCTTTTTTGATTTTGTCGGGTTTGGTTGAATTATTTACAATGCCATAACGTTCAACAGTGTAAATGGTTTTTTCTTGGTTGTTGATCAAGATTCCTTGAATACCACCATTGTCCATTGAGCCATCTCTCACGAGCATGGTAATCAAGAGGCTATATTTTTTACCTACCGTCAATATTTCATTGGGAGCTTTGAAAACCCAATCAGGATATTTCCATTGACGATATGTTAGATTTTCTAAAACACTATTTACAGCGAAATAGCCCTCATACATGATGGGTAATTCATGATATTCGGCGTTAGGTAATTCTGTTATCAAAAGGCCAGCGGTAAATTGTAATATAGAATTTTGTTTTTCTAGTTGCGTACTTTTATCGGTTAAATAAACTTCAATGTAAGGGGTTACAATATCTATACTATCCTTTGGTAGTTTCTGAAATCGTTCAGATCTAATCTTGGCAACATCTTCTGGTAAAGCCTTATTTTTGGTAGAACTACATGAGTTTAGAATCAATAATAAGCCCAATAAGGCGTAGAATTTTACAAATCTCATTTAAGCTAAATTGAAGGCTTTTTTGATCTTATCAACATAGTCCAACTTTTCCCAAGTAAAGGTCTCGACTTCTTGACTTACCGTTTCGCCCATGGGGTTGGTGAAGGTGACGGTCTTAACTTCGGGAGTTCTTCCCATATGTCCGTAGGCCGCCGTTTCAGAATAAATAGGTGTGCGTAGTTTTAATCGTTGCTCAATAAAATAAGGTCGCATATCAAATAAATTTTCCACGACTTTACTTATTTCGCCATCCGTCATATTTATTTTAGACGTGCCATAAGTTTCTACATTGATACTTGTTGGTTCTGCGACACCAATGGCGTAAGATACTTGTACTAAGGCCTCCTTACATAATCCTGCAGCAACTAAGTTCTTGGCTATATGTCTTGTCGCATAGGCTCCCGATCGGTCTACTTTTGATGGATCCTTGCCTGAAAAAGCACCGCCGCCATGTGCCCCTTTGCCACCATAGGTATCGACAATGATCTTGCGTCCTGTTAATCCTGTATCGCCATGAGGTCCTCCGATCACAAAAACACCTGTCGGATTGATATGGTATGTAATATCATCATTGAATAACTTTTGGATTTTCGCTGGTAACTTAGCAACCACCCTTGGAATCAAGATATTGACAATATCAGATTTAATTTTTTTAAGCATCACATCGTCACTAGGATCAAAATCATCGTGTTGTGTCGAAATGACAATAGCATCAATTCTTTGAGGCACATTGTCATCAGAATATTCAATGGTCACCTGGGATTTTGCATCAGGGCGCAAATAGGTAATGTCCTTATTCTCTTTTCTTAACGCAGCCAATTCTTTTAATAGGCGGTGAGATAACTCCAATGCCAAAGGCATGAAATTCTCAGTTTCATCGGTGGCGTAACCAAACATCATTCCTTGATCACCAGCACCTTGCTCCTCCTTGTTCTTTTTGTCTACTCCTTGATTGATGTCCGGTGACTGTTCATGTATCGCCGAAAAAACGCCACATGAGCTGCCATCGAACATGTATTCGCTTTTAGTATACCCTATTCTGTTGATAACGTCTCTTGCAATTTTTTGTACATCTAGATAGGTCGTAGACTTTACTTCTCCCGCCAATACCACTTGACCTGTGGTCACTAATGTTTCGCAAGCCACTTTAGAATCAGGGTCAAATGCCAAGAAATTATCAATCAACGCATCACTTATTTGATCCGCAACTTTATCTGGGTGTCCTTCCGAAACACTTTCAGAAGTGAAAAGATATGCCATACTAGTATGCTATTTTTTATAGATTTGAAGTGAGAGCATTGAAGGAAGTTTGCACTGCCTTTAGCATTTTTTTAATGAGGTTGCAATCAGTCAAATCTTTCCTCTTTAATCCGCAGGCAAAAGTACAAAAATTATATATATACCAATTGTCTTATGCATATAAAACAAAAAGCAATAGCGTTTTTTACATCCTGTACATTTGGATACGGATTTCGCTATTTAAATCGCAAAAATGTTTAGGAAAAGAGTGTTTTCATGAAACCTTTACTATTTTTATTGATTAAATTAATTCTATGCTAACGCAACCAAAATTTATTAGGTTCAATCAAAATGTATTGTCTAAATATCAGATATACAATAGTATTTTCATGACCTTACCTTTTGATACGATTATCAAAACCGGGGCGCTTCTTCCCCTTTTTCATGAAACTTGCAAGAAAGGATTTACCAATGGTGATGATCCTACAACTATCGTCAATTCATTTTTCAAAAAATACCAAGCGAGACGTTCGCCAGAAAGTCAAATTAATTTATTGTTCAGGTTCATCCAATATATAGAGAGACAAGTCGTACTTTTTGATGCGATTGAAGATGCTGCCTTCCCGATAGTGAATAATATGGATGGCATAGGGACTTTGAGAAGCTTAAAGGAAAGTGCCACAGCAGAAAATAAATTAGAGTTGCTGCAGAAGTATTTGGAAGAATTCAAGGTGCGAATCGTTTTGACGGCGCATCCTACCCAATTCTATCCTGGTTCTGTTCTCGGCATCATTACTGACTTGACCGAAGCCGTGAGCGATAACGATCTATTGCGCATCAATGATCTATTGGCTCAATTAGGAAAAACACCATTCTTCAAACATAAAAAACCTAGTCCTTATGATGAAGCAGTAAGCTTGATCTGGTATCTGGAAAATGTGTTCTATAAGTCATTCGGAACAGTTTACGATTATATCCAGCAAAATATTTTCGATGGGAAGCATATAGATAACGATATTATCAATATTGGATTTTGGCCGGGAGGCGATAGGGATGGAAACCCATTCGTTACGCCCGAAATAACACTTAAAGTCGCTAAACGATTAAAGGCAACCGTCATTAAGAATTACTATCGAGATGTACGCAGACTGAGAAGGAAGCTAACGTTCCAAGGTGTAGAAGATCGAGTCGTTCATTTAGAGACGGAATTATATAATATCATTACTAATAACAAGTCCCAATTGACATTGGACTTCTTCAAGAAAGAATTAAAGGAAATCAAGGAAATCATAATAAGCAAACATCAATCTCTTTATCTTAATGAAGTAAATAGCTTATTTAACAAGGTTCATCTTTTTGGATTTCATTTCTCTACTTTGGATATTCGTCAAGATAGTCGTGTACATCACAAGGTGTTTACCAATATGGTCAATGCCATGATCGAAAGCGGAAGTGATGTATTTCCTAAAAATTATCATGATCTATCCATAAATGAGCAACTAAAGATTCTGTCGCAAGTTGAAGGTACAGTGGACTTGTCTTTAATTAAAGATGAGGATACTCTTAAGGCATTAAGCACCATGAAAGTCATTAGGACGATACAAGAGTCTAACGGAGAACGTGCTTCTAATCGCTATATCATTAGTAATAACCAAACAACCTTGAATGTCATGCAGTTGTTTGCCATGCTTAAATTAGTGGCCTTTCAAGATAGTTTGACCGTGGATATTGGGCCCTTATTTGAAACTATAACGGATCTTGAGAATGCGCCTTCAGTGATGGAGGAATTGTACACGAATCCAGCATACGCGGCACATTTAAAATCTCGTGGGAACAAACAAACCATAATGCTTGGTTTTAGTGATGGTACTAAAGATGGCGGTTATCTTATGGCCAATTGGGCGATCTATAGAGCTAAGGAAAACTTAACAGAAGTATCTAGAAAAAACGGCATAACTGTCATTTTCTTTGATGGTCGTGGAGGACCGCCTGCGAGAGGTGGCGGGAAAACACATAATTTTTATGCGTCTTTAGGGCCGACTATTGAAGATGATGAAGTGCAATTGACCATTCAAGGGCAAACCATTAGTTCAAATTTCGGCACCTTAGAATCATCTCAATATAATTTGGAGCAATTAATAAGTTCTGGCATACTTAACAGTTTAAGTGATGCTAATCTTGAAATGTTACCCGAGAATCGCATAGTTATGGATGATCTGGCTAAATTGAGTTATGAAGCCTATGTGAATTTTAAGGCCCACCCAAAATTCATTTCGTATTTAGAGCACATGAGTACTCTTAAGTATTATGCGAAAACAAACATTGGGAGTCGGCCCTCTAAACGAGGGAAGGCTGAAGGCTTGGTTTTTGAGGATTTAAGAGCGATACCATTTGTAGGTTCTTGGAGCCAATTAAAGCAAAACGTACCTGGGTTTTTTGGGGTTGGTACGGCCTTGAAACACTATGAGGATATTGGCGAATTCGATAAGGCGCAACATTTATTCAAGACATCAGATTTTTTCAAAACCTTGATCGAGAATAGTATGATGTCACTTTCTAAATCCTTTTTCGACTTGACCAGATATATGTCAGAAGATCCGGAATACGGTGAATTCTGGAATATTATCTATCAGGAATACGAAACTTCAAAACGATTAATATTAAAACTTACTGGCTTCAAGGAGTTGATGCAAGAAGAGCCCGCAGGTAAAGCGTCCATTGCAGTCCGAGAATCCATTGTCTTACCATTATTGACAATTCAGCAATATGCCTTGAAAAAGATTCAAGAACTGGAAAAAAATGGTGTGACGTCTGGAGCCGAAATAGAGGTATACCAGAAAATGGTAACGCGTTCCTTGTTTGGTAATATCAACGCCAGCAGAAATTCCGCATAGAATTGTCAAAAGATTTAATTGATCACAAACGCCTTTACATAACTAAGAAGATTTTTCGATAATCTAGGGTTTAAGTGGAGGGTGAAAGAAACTATATGTAGGGAATGTAAATCAAAAAACCTCGAAGTAATGAGCTTCGAGGTTTTTATCTAACAAATAATCCTAACTAAATCCTAATGTTCATTCAATCTAAAGTCTGGATAAGCATCCATTCCATGTTCATGAGCATCAAGTCCTTCAAGTTCTTCTTTTTCTGATACTCTAATACCCACAGTTTTCTTGAGTATAAATAATATAAGGAAAGAGGATACAATGCATAGAATTGCGTAAGAAAGCACGCCAACCAATTGACTCACAAATTGTGCGCCACTTGCTAGAGCACCAAAGATACCTACGGCTAGTGTTCCCCAAATACCACAAACAAGGTGCACTGCAATGGCACCGACGGGATCGTCCAGTTTTAATTTGTCTATTAGGCTCACTGCAAAAACAATGATAGCACCAGCAATAGCACCTATGACTATGGCGTCCGTAGGGCTCATTTGATCAGCGCCAGCTGTGATTCCAACAAGGCCACCAAGTATTCCATTTAGGAACATGGTAAGGTCCAAATTCTTGAATAATACAGTAGATACTATCATAGCAACCACACCACCTGCGGCAGCGGCTAAACATGTAGTAACAAGCGTAAGAGATGTTAGTGCAGGGTCAGCCGAAAGTACCGATCCACCGTTAAATCCGAACCAGCCTAACCATAATATGATAACACCTGCAGTAGCCAATGGTATATTATGACCAGGAATGGCTTGTATTTTACCATCTTTGAATTTTCCAATTCTAGATCCAAGTAAACAAACTGCTACTAAGGCTGCCCATCCTCCGACGGAATGCACAAGAGTGGATCCAGCGAAATCATAAAATGGTGTTTCTCTCATGTCCAAGAATCCACCACCCCATTTCCATGAGCCAGCAAGCGGGTAAATAAAGCCTACATATATAATCGTGAAGATCATAAAGGGTACAATTTTCATGCGTTCCGCTACGGCACCAGAAACAATCGTGGCCGCTGTTGCTGCGAACATCGCCTGAAATAGGAAATCAGTCCAGTACGTATAGCCTTCATTATAAGCTAGATCGGCTGCGGCTACCGCGTCTAGGCCAAACCCTGCGAATCCGAAGAAACCGGAAGACCCTTCGGCAAATCCTGGGTACATTAAATTAAACCCTACTAGACAATATAAAAGGAGTCCAACGGTAATAATGAACACATTCTTGAATAGTATATTAATAGTGTTTTTTTGTCTTGTTAACCCAATTTCCAAGAATGCAAATCCAAGGTGCATAAAGAAAACGAGTGCTGTACAGATCATCATCCATACATTATTTGTTGTTAATAATTCCATAATGATTTATTAGTTATGTTTTTATTTAAGGGTTTGTCCGCCTTTTTCTCCAGTTCGTATTCTATAGACCTCGTCAATTTGGGATACGAATATTTTCCCATCTCCTACATCTCCTGTGGAGGCAGCGTCTAGAATGGCTTTAATAGTGGCCTCTTCAAAATCGTCATTGACCACAATAGAGAGATAACGGCGTTGTATGTCACTGGTGCTATATGCAACACCTCTATAAACATGACCTTCCTTTTCATTTCCGAGACCTGTTACATCCCAGTAAGAGAAAAAATTGACACCCACATCATGCAGGGCTTCCTTGACTTCAGAAAACTTTGATTTCCGAATGATTGCTTCTACTTTTTTCATGATTTTAATATTTAGTTAGAATTGGTAAATAGCGGCTAATAACACAGACGAAAGACTTTTTGTAGGCATAAGATCTGTGTCTATGAAAAAATCTTCAGAACCACTATCCAAACGTATTTCAGGCTTGATGATCAGGCCCTCAATAGTAAAACTTCCTGTTAGAGTAGCTGCGAAGGCACTTGGATCGTCCATAACGCTTTCACTGCGCGTTGCGAAATATTCACCTCTTAGTCCAACTGAAAAGCTTTCAGAAGTTGCAAACTTCGGATACAAGGCCGCGCCAGCAAATCCTTCCCCATCATTATCGGCATATGCTGCATTGATCCCTAGGAAGAGATCTTCTGAAACATAAAAACCACCTGTATAGTCAATTTCTAAGCCTAAACCAGCGTCATCCCACAATATATTCAGGTATTGGTCTGCATAACCTACTTGGGCACCAACAGCGTAACTTCCGTCTGGGTTGAATTCGGTGATATCGGTCTGATTCATGACCCCTAGCATGAGGCTCACATCTTCAGAAACTGTAATATCAGCTTTCAAACCAGTATGTGAAAATGGCCCATTAGAGAACAAATACGACGTGCTATAGTTGAAATTGCCAGCTGGAGCAATGACTTCGTAACCTAAAAAGGTATTGAACTTACCCATTGTAAGTGTAATTTTGTCGCTCACATTCCAGTAAGCATAAAGTTGATTCAATATGGTTGCACTTGCTGCTTCTCCACGAGGCCCAAAAACGAGATCTCCAACGAAACCAACTTTCTCACCGTCATAGCTAGCAATCAAATTTGCCATGCCTAATGAAAATCCTGCAGTATCTGCAAAGGAAGTTGCCGGCGCTATCTGGTTGTCGTCATTTGGAGCCGTAATATTTGCTCTGTAATACGTGTCGACGCTTCCTGAAAAAGACAGTTTCTTTTCAGACGTCTCCTGTGCACTTAGTGTCAACATTGAGACTAACATAGTTAGAGTAAAAATTTTCTTCATGATAATTGATTTAAATAGTTTGCTTTAGTTATTAAGAGGCCAAATCTATGTATTAAAATTATACAGAACAATACATACCCCATGATAAATAGGGTATATATTGTTATTTTTATGAATATCTAATAATGACCCCTATAAATTTGGGGGTATGATAAAATAAACTATATTTTAATAATAATTTACCAAGTGCTATTTTGAATTGTATGCAACCGAAAGAATAATCTGTTGAATAGAAAATTGTATTTGAAGGGATTCGATGGACTTGCGTAAAGGACTTAGGCGAAGTAGTGACACGTTTCAATTATGAATTTCATAAAATGATAATGATGAAATTGATGATTTTGTATTTTGAAATCCTTATATCATTGATATCGGAAAAGTGATTCTGGCATTTTATTTATTGAATCTTGCCTAATATATTAGAGTGATAATAAGGTTGTTAAACCTCTATAATATTCTAGTTATGTTGAAAAAGCAAGGCATGTATTTACCAGAATTTGAGCACGAGAACTGCGGTGCTGGTTTTATTTGTAGCCTGAAAGGGAACAAGTCCAACGACATTATCCACAAAGCCCTTGAGATTCTGGAAAAATTGGAACATCGTGGAGCGGTGAGTAGTGATGGTAAAACGGGAGATGGAGCCGGAATTTTAATTGATATACCTCATGATTTTTTTGTCAAGCATTGCGATTTTAACCTCCCTAAAGCGGGTGAATACGCAGTGAGTAATGTCTTTCTACCACACAAGGAAAACCAACGAAATTATTGCATTGAGAAGTTTGAGCACTATGTTGAAGAACAGGGCTTATCGATGTTAGGATGGAGAAACGTTCCAGTTGATGAATCCATTATAGGTGAAATAGCTGCGGAAACCGTGCCATTCATAAAACAGGTATTCATTGGCAAAACGCATCCTAAACAAGAAGACTTTGAATTTAACTTGAAACTATTCATCGCTCGGAAAAAGGCCGAGCACCATATATATAATTCAAGACTATCAGAAAGCGCACGATTTTACTTACCTAGCCTTTCAGCAAAGATCATAATATATAAAGGTCTTCTAGTACCAGAAGACATAAAGCTATTTTATACGGAGTTACAGGACCCATCATTAGTGACAAGATTGGCTTTAGTACACCAGCGATTCTCGACCAATACTTTTCCAACATGGGATTTAGCTCAACCTTTTAGATATATGTGTCATAACGGAGAGATCAATACGCTCCGTGGTAATGTGTCAAGAACCTTATCTAGGCAAGAGTTAATGGAAAGTGAGTGGTTTGGTGATGACTTGAAGGACATATTCCCGATCATATTGCCTGGAAAATCGGATTCGGCATCCATGGATATGGTTGTTGAATTATTATTAATGACCGGTCGTTCTTTGCCAGAAGTCATGATGATGTTAGTTCCAGAAGCATGGGAGAAAAATACGGATATGCCGGAAGCCAAAAGAGCATTTTACGAATATAATTCTTGTATCATGGAGCCATGGGACGGCCCGGCTTCCATACCGTTTACAGATGGTAATTTCATTGGTGCCGTGCTTGACAGGAATGGACTTCGCCCATCGCGATACACCGTAACAAAAGATGACTACGTAATCATGTCTTCGGAGACTGGAGTTATAGAAATTGAACCTAAGAACATCGAGCAGCATGGACGTTTAGAACCAGGCAAAATGTTCTTGGTTGATATGAACAAAGGGCGAATTTTGAAAGATGAAGAGATAAAGGAAGATATAGTTTCTAAAAAGCCCTATAAAAAATGGCTCGATAAGAATTTGGTGCATCTAGCGGATATCCCAGCCAAGAAAGGGCCCATCGAGCATGAAGAGGATGATTTGCTAAAACGTCAGGTGGTTTTTGGATATACTGAAGAAGATCTACGAATCATCATTCAACCAATGGCGCAATTAGGCAAAGAGCCCATTGGTTCCATGGGTAATGATACGCCTATAGCGATATTGTCAGAGCGTCCACAACTGATCTACAATTATTTCAAGCAGCTATTCGCGCAAGTAACGAATCCGCCATTAGATGGAATTCGTGAAAAACTGATTACAGATATAAGTCTAACACTCGGGGAAGACACCAATCTCTTCAAAATAAATGAAGACCAATGCCGAAAACTGAAGATCCAGAATCCGGTCATTTCAAAGCATGACCTTGACAAAATAAAGAACTATACCCAAAATCCGAATTTTGTGGTAACCACCATTCCTATATTATACGAGGTGGATAAGGGCCTTAATGAACTCGAACGAGCACTTAAGAATTTGGTAAAAGAAGCATCGGATGCAATCGACGAAGGGGGCAATATCATAATTTTGTCCGATAGAGGTGTGTCTGATACCATGGCACCGATTCCTTCACTTATAGCCTGTTCATACGTAAACCATGAGCTTTATAAAATAGGGAAACGCGCCAAAGTCAGTTTGATCATTGAATCTGCAGAACCTCGTGAAGTGCATCATTTTGCATTGTTATTTGGATTTGGTGCAAGTGCTATCAATCCTTATATCGTAAACGAGATCGTATTCAAACAAGTAACAGAAAATGATATAGAAAATCTGGAGTATTTGCCAGCCATCAACAATTATAATAAAGCTGTTGGCATGGGAATACTGAAGGTGATGAACAAGATCGGAATTTCAACACTTAACTCGTATCGTGGCTCTCAGTTGTTTGAATGTGTTGGTTTAAACTCTAAGGTGGTAAACGAATATTTCCCGAACACGGTAACAAGAATCCAAGGCATTGGTCTTCGAGAAATTGAACAAGAAATATGCAAGCGTCATAAAAAAGCCTATAGAACAGAAGCTATTGTTGCGGATCTAGGACTAGAATTTGGAGGTCAATATAAATGGAGGCGTGACGGAGAAAAACATCTTTTCAATCCATTAACGATTGCGAAGTTACAAGAATCTGTGCGCACTAATAACCATTCAACATATAAGGAATATGCGGATTTGGTGAATGAACAAACAAAACAATTAATGACCATTAGGGGACTGTTCGAGTTTACGAATTTTGATCCGATTCCCTTAGAGGAAGTGGAACCATGGACAGAGATCGTAAAACGTTTTAAAACGGGTGCTATGTCCTACGGTTCAATTAGTAAAGAGGCTCATGAGAATTTAGCGATTGCCATGAATCGTATTGGAGGCAAAAGTAATTCTGGCGAAGGAGGAGAAGATGAAGAACGATTTTATAAAGATTCGAACGGTGACTGGAAAAATTCGGCTATAAAACAAGTGGCTTCTGGTCGTTTTGGAGTGACCTCAAATTATTTGACCAATGCATCAGAGATTCAGATAAAAATGGCGCAAGGCGCTAAACCTGGTGAAGGTGGACAATTACCGGGACCAAAGGTGAATCCTGATATAGCGAAAACCAGGAATTCAACACCTTATGTCGGATTGATCTCGCCTCCTCCTCATCATGATATTTATTCCATTGAAGATCTTTCACAACTTATTTATGATTTAAAATCAGCAAATAGGGAAGCACGAATCAATGTCAAGTTGGTATCTGAAGTTGGTATTGGTACCGTCGCGGCAGGAGTTGCCAAAGCGAAGGGTGATGTCATATTGATCTCAGGTCACGATGGTGGTACTGGAGCTTCACCATTAACATCATTGAAACATGCCGGTTTGCCTTGGGAGCTAGGACTAGCTGAAGCCCAGCAGACCTTGGTCATGAACAATCTCAGGAACAGAGTGGTCCTGGAATGCGACGGACAACTAAAAACGGGGCGAGATGTGGCGATTGCCTGTTTATTAGGTGCAGAAGAATTTGGCTTTGCAACGGCACCATTGGTAGCTTCGGGATGTGTGATGATGCGTGTTTGTCATTTAAATACCTGTCCTGTAGGCATCGCTACGCAGAATCCGGAATTAAGAAAGAAATTCAAGGGTAAGCCAGAACATGTTGTCGACTTCATGTATTTCGTTGCGCAAGAGTTGCGTGAAATTATGGCAGAACTTGGTTTCAAAACCGTGAACGAAATGGTTGGACAAGTGCAAAAGCTTGATCGAAATAAAACAATCGATTTCTATAAGTCAAACGGATTGGATCTGTCTCCAATACTACATAAAGTTGAAGTGCCTGTGGATACGAAATTGTATAACACTGAAATACAAGATCATGGTCTAGAAAAATCCTTGGACTTCAAGATTATCCAGCAAGCTCATCCAGCCTTGTTTAGAAAGGAAAAAATAGTATTGGAGTCAAAGATCACGAATATGGATCGCGCTTTTGGAGCTATATTAAGTAATGAAATATCCAAGATTTACGGATCACAAGGGCTGCCTGAGAATACTTTGAAAGTCAATTTTACAGGTTCAGCTGGGCAAAGTTTTGGTGCGTTTGCTACATCAGGATTAACACTTGTAGTCAATGGTAATACCAATGATTATATAGGGAAAGGACTTTCTGGAGCAAAACTTATCATCAAGGTTCCCGATGAGGCCACCATTGTCCCAGAAGAAAACATCATCATAGGAAATGTAGCCTTTTATGGTGCTACCGCCGGCGAAGCTTACATTAACGGAAAGGCAGGAGAGCGATTCTGTGTAAGGAATTCTGGTGCTATTGCTGTGGTTGAAGGAATCGGTGATCATGGCTGCGAATATATGACAGGAGGCAAAGCCATTATTTTAGGAGAGGTTGGTCGCAATTTCGGAGCGGGAATGAGTGGAGGAATTGCCTATGTCTACGACCCAAAAGGAACATTTGAGAAAAAATGCAATACCGAAGGCTTAAACTTGGACCCGGTAGATCTGGTTGATGATATAACCGAATTAAACCATTTTATTGAGAATCATTACAACGCTACCTTAAGTCCCTTAGCACAACGAATTCTTGAAAATTGGGAAAAGGAATTACCGAAATTCATAAAAGTACTCCCTGAAGAATACAGACAGGCATTAATCAGACTGGAAGAGGAACAAAAAGTAACACGCTAGGACATGGGAAAGACAACAGGATTTTTAGAATTTGAAAGACAAGACGAAGCCTACGATAAAGTAGAAAACCGCCTTAAGCATTACAATGAATTCACCCTTCCGATGAAAGAGAAGGAATTAAAGGATCAAGGTGCGCGTTGTATGGATTGTGGTATTCCGTTTTGTCATAGTGGTTGCCCTCTTGGGAATCTGATACCAGATTTTAATGATCATGTGTACAGAGGACGTTGGAAACAAGCAGCAGAGATTTTACATTCCACTAATAATTTTCCAGAATTTACGGGACGTCTATGTCCAGCACCGTGCGAAGAGGCTTGTGTGTTGGGGATCAATGAGGACCCTGTTTCTATCGAGAATATCGAAAAGAATATTGTCGAAACCGCATTTAACGAAGGATGGGTTACAGCTCAACCTCCATTAACACGCACGGGGAAGAAGGTAGCTGTCGTAGGTTCAGGGCCATCAGGAATGGCAGCAGCTCAACAATTGAATCGCGCAGGACATTTGGTGACCGTTTTTGAGCGTGATACTAAAATAGGTGGATTGTTGCGTTACGGTATACCGGATTTTAAGTTGCAGAAGGATGTCATTGATAGACGACTAAAGATACTGGAAGAAGAAGGTATCATCTTTGAAACCAATGCTCACGTTGGAAAGAATATAAGTGTTGAACGACTAAAAAATGATTATGACGCCATCGTACTCTGCGGAGGAGCTACCCTAAAGAGAAGTATCCCAATTCAAGGGTCGCATCTAAAAGGTGTTGTTCAAGCCATGGATTTCTTGAAACAAAACAATCAACGTGTTGATGGAATCAGCGATTTTGATGAAGAATTATTGGCCGAAGGCAAAAATGTCATCGTTATTGGTGGTGGTGATACTGGATCGGATTGCATTGGTACCTCTAACCGTCATGGAGCTAAATCGGTTACCAATTTTGAGATTTTAAGCAAACCCTCGGAAGGTCGTCCGGCAAATCAGCCATGGCCCTACTGGCCAATGAGATTAAGGACTAGTTCGTCTCATAAAGAGGGCGTGGAGCGTTTCTTCAGCATATCGACCAAGGAATTCTTAGGTGATAAAGATGGGAACTTAATAGCTCTTAAAACCGTTGAGGTAGAATGGATTTTCAAGAAAGGAGAACGACCTGAATTAAAGGAAATCCCAGGTACTGAAAAAGAATGGGACTGCGATCTAGTGCTATTGGCCTTAGGATTTACAGGCTCTGAAAAAACCCTCGCCGAGCAGTTTGGACTGCAAATGGATTTCAGGACGAATATCAAAGCAACCACCAAGGACTATGCGACCAATGTTCCTGGTATTTTTTCTGCTGGTGATATGCGACGTGGTCAATCCTTGGTTGTTTGGGCGATATCAGAAGGGCGTCAAGCCGCGCATCATATAGATGCTTATTTAATGGGTATGTCCAATTTACCATTAAAAGCAGAAGGTGATTTACCTAGAGTGTGACATCTTAAGATAAATTCGTAAGAAATATTCTTTCTGACTACTCCAATAATTTTTATCTAAATATCTGATATACAATAATTTAAATTCATTTCATTTCATTTGAATTTAACAGTTATCTTGCACTATTTGCTATTGTAACTTTAAAAAAATTTACTTTCGAAATTCTAAGTATACTATATCTTAATGGAATTAAATAAATACAGTAAAACGGTCACTCAAGACCCAACGCAACCCGCTGCTCAAGCCATGTTGCACGCCATAGGATTGACAAAGGAAGATTTCTATAAACCGATTGTCGGTATAGCGAGTACAGGTTATGAGGGGAATCCTTGTAATATGCACTTGAATGACTTGGCGAAGTTGGTAAAAAAAGGCACCAAGAATGAAGATATAATCGGTTTGATTTTCAATACGATTGGCGTGAGTGATGGGATTTCTATGGGTACTCCAGGAATGCGTTATTCATTACCATCTCGTGATATCATTGCAGATTCGATGGAAACGGTTGTGCAGGCCATGAGTTATGATGGACTGATAACTGTCGTTGGTTGCGACAAGAACATGCCGGGAGCATTGATGGCAATGATTAGATTGAATCGTCCGAGTATATTAGTATATGGTGGCACGATTGATTCGGGCTGTCATAACGGAAAGAAACTAGATGTTGTTTCGGCGTTTGAGGCATGGGGTAGCAAAGTTGCGGGCACCATGACGGAAACCGAATATCAGAATATTGTCGAAAAAGCATGTCCAGGTGCTGGAGCATGTGGAGGCATGTATACTGCAAATACCATGGCTTCAGCTATTGAAGCCTTAGGAATGACCTTGCCTTTCAATTCTTCTAATCCAGCGTTAAGTGAAGAAAAGAAGAAAGAATCAGTAAAAGCGGGAGAAGCCTTGCGTCTGCTTCTTGAAAAGGATATTAAACCTTCCGATATCATTACTAGAAAATCCTTGGAGAATGCTATTCGATTAGTCACTATTTTGGGAGGTTCTACGAATGCGGTACTTCATTTTTTAGCAATTGCAAGAGCAGCACAGATTGATTTCACCTTAAAGGATTTTCAAAAAATAAGTGACAATACACCATTTTTGGCCGACTTAAAGCCAAGTGGAAAATATTTAATGGAAGATGTTCACACCGTGGGAGGAATTCCAGCAGTGTTAAAATATCTTTTGAAAAAAGGATTCCTACATGGAGATTGTTTAACCGTCACAGGAAAAACATTGGCAGAAAATCTATTGGATGTTGAAGACTTGTTAGAAGGTCAAGATGTTATAAAACCAATTGAAGAACCTATCAAGATCTCTGGACATTTAAGAATGTTATACGGCAATTTAGCCGAGGAAGGAAGTGTAGCGAAGATTACAGGAAAAGAAGGCTTGAAATTCTCTGGCAAGGCAAAAGTCTTTGAGGGTGAATATGCTGCAAATGATGGTATTCGCGATGGAAAAGTAGAAAAAGGTGATGTCATTGTTATTCGTTATGAAGGCCCAAAAGGGGGGCCGGGCATGCCTGAAATGTTGAAGCCTACTGCAGCCATCATGGGAGCAGGACTAGGAAAAGATGTGGCTCTTATTACTGATGGTCGCTTTTCTGGTGGTACCCATGGATTTGTGGTTGGTCATATCACTCCAGAAGCACAAGAAGGTGGAGCCATAGCATTGATCCAGGATGGCGATATCATTACGATCGACGCTGAAACCAATTCGATAAACGTGGAAGTTACAGATAAGGAATTGCAAGAACGAAAGAAAGATTGGAAAGCACCCGAATTAAAATTTGAACGCGGTGTTTTATATAAATATGCAAAAACAGTATCGTCAGCATCAAAAGGATGTGTTACTGATGAATTTTAAACAAAGGAATTAAAGTTATAATGTGACCCTGAACGCAGTCGAAGGGTCTCAAATAAATAGAGATGAAAGACCCTCAAACAATAGAAAAAAAGAAAATAACAAAAATCACCGAACGCATAAGCGGTAGCGAAGCCATTATCAAGTGCTTGCTTGCCGAAGGTGTTGATATATTATATGGTTACCCTGGTGGAGCGATCATGCCGGTTTATGATGAACTTTATAAATATCAAGATAAAATTCATCATGTGCTAACGCGTCATGAACAAGGTGCGACCCATGCGGCTCAGGGTTATGCACGTATTTCGGGCAGAGTAGGAGTTGCTATGGCAACATCGGGTCCAGGTGCTACCAATTTAATAACCGGTATTGCCGATGCTCAAATAGATTCTACTCCCATGGTTTGTATAACGGGCCAAGTAGCATCGCATTTATTGGGTAGTGATGCGTTTCAAGAAACTGATATTGTTGGTATTTCAACACCTGTGACAAAATGGAATCATCAAATAACAAAAGCCTCGGAGATTCCAGAGGTTATTGCTAAGGCCTTCTATATCGCTAAAAGCGGACGCCCAGGACCTGTTTTAGTAGATATCACAAAGGACGCACAGTTTGAAGAATTCGATTTTAAATATGAAAAGTGTACAGGCGTTAGGAGTTATAAACCTATTCCGGAAACGGATAAAGAGTCAGTTAAAGCAGCTGCAGAGCTGATCAACAATGCGAAGAATCCAATGATAGTTTGGGGACAAGGTATTATTCTTAGCGAAGCTGAAAAAGAACTAACTGAAGTTATTGAAAAAACAGGAATACCTGCCGCATGGACTATACTTGGAGCCTCGGCTATCCCAACATCGCACCCATTAAATATAGGAATGGTGGGCATGCATGGAAATTATGCACCTAATATTTTAACTAATGAATGTGATGTGCTCATTGCCATCGGGATGCGCTTTGACGATCGTGTCACAGGACCCCTGAACACCTATGCTAAACAGGCCAAAGTCATCCATTTTGAGATTGATCCTGCTGAAGTAGACAAGAACGTAAAAACAGATGTGGCTGTTCTAGGAGATGCGAAGGCGAGTTTAAAAGAGCTTTTACCATTATTAAAAGCAACCTCGCATCCAGAATGGTTACAACGATTCAAGGATCTCTATAAGATCGAGTATGAAAAAGTCATCAAGAATGATATTCATCCAACCAAGGAAAGATTGACCATGGGTGAGGTGATAAATGAAATTAATAAGCAATCTAAAGGTGAAGCGGCCATAGTAAGTGATGTTGGTCAACACCAAATGATCGCTTGTCGTTATGCTAAATTCAATAAGACGAAAAGTAATATTACTTCTGGAGGATTAGGCACTATGGGATTTGCGCTACCAGCGGCTATCGGGGCAAAAATGGCAGCTCCAGAACGTGAAGTCGTCGCTATAATTGGTGACGGAGGTTATCAAATGACCATTCAGGAGTTAGGCACCATTTTTCAACAGAAAGTTCCTGTAAAAATTGTGGTTCTTAATAATGAGTTCTTAGGTATGGTGCGCCAATGGCAACAGTTGTTTTTCGATAAACGCTACGCCTCAACGGAAATGACAAACCCAGATTTTGTCGCGATTGCAAAGGGGTACTACATTGATGCTAAAAAAGTAACGAAGCGAGAAGAATTAGGAGATTCGGTGGCTGAAATGATGGCAAGTGAAGGCCCTTATTTCTTGGAAGTCTGTGTTGAAAAAGAAGGTAATGTATTTCCGATGATACCATCAGGAGCATCAGTTTCAGATATTAGATTAGAGTAAGCGTCAGTTCGAGTGAATTTCAAAATGAGTAAAACGAATCTTGAAATTAGTATCGAGAACAAGTGAAGTTACTTCTCGATAAAATCACTCGAAGTGACAGATAAAAGAAAAAAAGAAATGGAAGAAAAACAATTATATACGATATCAATTTATACTGAAAATAATATAGGGTTGCTCAATCGGTTGTCAGCAATCTTTCAGAGACGACACATCAATGTTGAAAGTCTAAACACCTCTGCTTCCGAAATAGAAGGTGTGTCAAGATTTACGATCGTTGTGAAAATGACAGAAAAAAACATTAAGAAAATTATCGGACAGATAGAGAAACAAGTTGAGGTGATCAAGGCCTATTTTCATAAAGATGAAGATACCATTTATCAAGAATCCTGCTTGTTCAAGATCAAGTCTGATCTGTTGTTTGAAGAACGTGACATTCAGAATATCATTAAAGAGAGTAATGCAAGAATCGTGACAGTAAACAAAGAATTCTTTGTTCTTGAAAAATCAGGGAGAAGAGCTGAGATCGAATTGTTGCATAGAGAATTAAGTGCTTTCGGAATTATGCAATTTGTTAGATCAGGTCGCATAGCTGTTACTAAAGAACCAATGGAAATATCAAAAATGCTAACCGCATTCAATGCTAATTGAGATTAAAAATGGAATACAACGAATTATGTGTTCTATTATAAAGGTTAATTAGCATAACAAATTAAAAAAAGGAAAAAATGGCAAATTATTTTAACACGTTACCGTTAAGAGTACAACTAGAGCAATTAGGAAAATGTAGATTCATGGATGCCTCAGAATTTGAAGATGGCGTCAATGCTTTAAAAGGAAAGAAAATCGTGATTGTAGGTTGCGGTGCTCAAGGATTGAATCAAGGATTGAATATGAGAGATTCAGGATTGGATATCTCATATGCATTAAGACAGCAAGCAATTGACCAACAGCGGGCGTCATACAAAAATGCAACCTCCAATGATTTTACTGTAGGTACATATGAAGAGCTGATACCAACGGCTGACCTGGTATTGAATTTAACACCAGATAAACAGCATACGTCTGTAGTTAATGCCGTCATGCCTTTAATGAAACAAGGAGGGACATTGAGTTACTCTCATGGTTTTAATATTGTAGAAGAAGGAACACAGATCCGTAAGGATATTACAGTTATTATGGTGGCGCCTAAGTGCCCAGGTACAGAAGTTCGTGAAGAGTATAAGAGAGGTTTTGGTGTGCCAACATTAATTGCGGTGCACCCTGAAAACGACCCGGAAAATAAAGGTTGGCAACAAGCTAAAGCCTATGCTGCGGCAACGGGTGGACATCGTGCAGGTGTTTTGCAGTCATCGTTTATCGCTGAAGTAAAAAGTGATCTGATGGGTGAGCAAACCATTTTATGCGGATTGTTACAAACTGGTGCCATTCTGTCTTTCGACAAAATGGTAGAGAAAGGTATTGAGCCTAGTTATGCTGCTAAATTGATTCAGTATGGTTGGGAAACTATTACCGAAGCCTTAAAGCAGGGTGGTATTACCAACATGATGGATAGACTATCTAATCCAGCAAAGATCAAAGCGTTTGAATTGTCTGAAGAATTAAAAGAGATCATGAGACCATTGTTCGAGAAACACATGGATGATATTATTTCTGGACATTTTTCAACAACCATGATGGAAGATTGGGCGAATGACGATAAGAATCTCTTAGGATGGAGAGCAGCAACGGGAGAAACAGCTTTTGAAAAAACAACCTTAACGACCGATCATATTTCTGAACAAGAATATTTTGATCACGGTGTATTATTAGTGGCGTTTGTAAAATCAGGCGTAGAATTAGCGTTTGAAACTATGGTGAGCGCAGGGATCATAGAAGATTCTGCTTACTATGAATCGTTACATGAATTACCGTTGATCGCCAATACCATTGCAAGAAAGAAATTATTTGAAATGAACAGAGTGATCTCTGATACTGCAGAATACGGATGTTACCTATTTGATCATGCTTGTAAGCCTTTATTGGTAGATTTTATGAAAACAGTTGACACGTCCATAATTGGAAAATCGTTTTCTAAATCGAATGCTGTTGATAATGTGGATTTAATTGCAGTGAATGATGCCATCAGGAATCATCATATTGAAGCAGTAGGGAAACGTTTAAGGGGTGCTATGACGGCTATGAAAACCATTAAATCAGATGTTAGTGTAAAGGCTTCAGCTTTAGTGTAATTAAAAATGAGATTCCTGCTTTCGTAGGAAATAAAGATGGATACGAAAACAACATATTTTCCAAAGTTACGACATATAAGAGAGGCGTCCGAAATATTAAAAGGCGTCGCAGTTGTTACACCGTTGATGCAAAGTTTTACCTATTCAAAAATGTATAATAGTAATGTTTTGTTGAAGCGAGAAGACCTACAACAAGTGCGGTCCTATAAAATTCGAGGGGCTTATAATGAGATCAATTCGTTAAGTCGCGAGCAGCGTAAAAACGGCATTGTATGTGCAAGTGCTGGCAATCACGCCCAAGGCGTAGCTTTTGCCTGCGCAAAATTGAAGATAAAAGGCGCGATTTTCATGCCCGCTCCAACTCCCAAACAGAAGCTGGAACAAGTCAAGATGTTTGGTGAAGATCAAGTTGAGATCATCCTGACTGGCGATACGTTTGACGATGCTTACAAAGCTGCAATGACTGAGTGCGAAGCGACTGGAAGAACATTTGTACATCCATTCGATTCAGAAAAAATCATAGAAGGTCAAGCAACAGTTGGACTCGAGATCATTGAGCAAGCCCAAGAGCTAATAGATTATGTGTTCGTTCCAATAGGCGGTGGCGGATTGGCTGCTGGCTTAAGCTCGGTGTTTCAAGTATTATCTCCAAGAACAAAAATTATTGGGGTCGAACCTGAAGGAGCACCAGCGATGAAAATATCAATTGAAGAGAATTCCAATGTCACTTTAGAGCATATCGATAAGTTTATCGATGGTGCAGCGGTAAAAAGAGTAGGAGATCGTAATTTCATGATCTGTAAAGAACTTTTGCATGACGTGATAACAGTTTCGGAGGGAAGAGTCTGCCAGACAATTTTAGACTTGTATAATCGCGATGCGATTGTTGTAGAGCCAGCAGGCGCAATGACATTGGCAGCATTAGATCAGTATGCCGAAGAAATAAAAGGCAAAAACATAGTTTGTATAGTCAGTGGTAGTAATAACGATATTACAAGAACTGCCGAGATCAAAGAACGCGCAATGTTGTACAATGGGTTAAAACATTATTTCATCATTAGGTTCCCGCAACGCGCAGGGGCTCTTCGAGACTTCTTGGATACGATTTTAGGACCAACAGACGATATTACGCATTTTCAATATTCTAAAACGACAAGTCGTGAAGATGGACCAGCCGTAGTCGGAATAGAGATAGAGAAAAAAGAACATTTAGAGTCATTGATAGAACGTATGAAAGCGGGTGATTTCTTTGGAGAATATCTCAATGACAAACCTGACCTGTTCGAGTTTTTAACCTAATTTTGTATACGCTAAAGCTTAACTAATAAATCAAAATCAAAGGTGTGAAAGTATTGAAGTTCGGAGGTACCTCCGTAGCAAATGCAGAGAATATTTCCAAGGTCATTGAGATCCTCAATTCAGAATCCAAAAAACAGAAAATAGCAGTTGTTGTGTCTGCCCTTGGTGGAACCACAGACACCTTGATTGAAGCAGGAATGCTTGCGACCGAAGGAGATGAGCGCTATCTAGAAGTTTGTGAACACATTCGCGTTCGACATCAAGAGGCGGTGAAATCACTGATTAAAGGGGCTAATCAAAAAACAGTATTAGCTGAAGTCGATGCTAAGGTCGATAGGTTACATCAAATCCTTAAAGGTATTTTCCTGATCAATGAGTTTTCAGATAAAACACGAGACAAGATATTGAGTTTTGGCGAACGCTTGTCGTCTTATATCATTTCGGAAGTGGCAAAAAGCAAGATCAAAAGTGTATCCTTGAAGGATAGCCGAGAGCTGATCGTTACAGATTCAGCCTTCACACAAGCCAATGTAAAATCAAGAACGACCAATAAGAATATCTCTGATTTTTTCAAGACCCACAAGAGTCGTGTAACTATTCTACCCGGTTTTGTGTCTAGAAACGAAGACGGAGTAACTACAACACTAGGGCGTGGCGGTTCGGATTATACTGCGGCATTATTGGCCGCGGCCCTTGATACTTCAATATTAGAAATATGGACGGACGTTAGTGGCATGTTCACTGCTAATCCAAGATTGGTGAGTACCGCCTTTCCAATAGACCAGATCTCGTATCAGGAAGCCATGGAATTATCACATTTTGGTGCTAAAGTATTGTATCCACCAACGGTTCAGCCTGCACTACGAAAGAATATTTCAATCGTCATCAAGAATACCTTTGAGCCGAAACACAAAGGCACTTTGATCACTAAAAAAGCACAAAGTAGTAACGGCCCTGTTAAAGGCATAAGTCATGTGCAGGATATTGCCCTTCTAACTTTGGAGGGAAATGGTATGGTCGGTATTCCTGGGTTTTCAAAACGACTTTTTGATGCCTTGTCTCGCGAGAAAGTGAATGTGGTGATGATCACCCAAGCATCTTCAGAGCATTCCATTTGCGTTGGTACACATAGCAAGGATGCAAGTGCTGCTAAAAAAAGTGTAGATGAAGAATTCGCCTATGAAATTTCGCTTAAAAAAATAAAACCACTAATAGTCGAAGACGATTTAGCGATTATCGCAGTTGTTGGTGATAGTATGAAAAGCCACCAGGGTGTGAGTGGCAGAATGTTCAGGGCCTTAGGAAAAGATAATGTGAATGTCAGGGCCATAGCTCAAGGCGCTTCTGAGAGGAATATATCGGCAGTGGTCGCTCATAAAGACATCAAGAAAGCATTGAATGCCTTGCATTATCGTTTTTTCGAAAAACAAGTGAAAACACTCAATTTGTTTCTTGTAGGTGTTGGAAATGTAGGTGGTATTTTAATCGAACAAATTAGGCAACAGCGAGAACATCTCGAAGAACACTTGTTGTTGAATATCAAGATCGTGGGTATTAGCAATTCGAAGAAAATGATTTTCGACGAAGAAGGTATCGATTTGAAAACATGGAAAGAATCAATAAAAAAAGGAACGCCTCGTACGCATGATAAATTCTTCGCCGAGGTCAAGGAATTCAATTTAAGCAATAGTATCTTCATAGATGTGACGGCTAATGAAGAGGTTGCCAATGTCTATGCAGATTACCTTAAGGAAAGTATTTCTGTGGTAGCATGTAACAAAATTGCATGTTCTTCAAATTACACGAAGTATCAAGAACTAAAGTCCTTATCAAGAAAGTACAATGCGTCATTTCTGTTCGAAACTAATGTTGGTGCTGGACTTCCAGTGATAAGTACTTTGAATAATCTGGTGAATTCTGGTGATGAGGTCAATTCCATTCAAGCGGTGTTGTCTGGAAGCTTGAATTTTATTTTCAATAATTTCAATGAGACCTCTAGTTTTCATGATGTGGTCAAGCAAGCACAAGCTGAAGGCTATACCGAGCCAGATCCACGAATAGATCTAAGTGGTGTGGATGTGGCAAGAAAGATCTTGATACTTGCCCGCGAAAGTGGATTCAAACTAAATTTGGAAGACATCAAGAATGATTCCTTCTTACCGAAAGATAGCTTAAAGTCAAAAACCATAGCTGATTTTTATAAGACCTTAAAATCCAATGCAGCGCATTTCGAGGCATTATATGCCAAAGCAGAAAAGAAAAATTGTCAATTAAAATATGTTGCCGAATTCAATAACGGAAAGGCGAAAGTAGGATTGAAAGAAGTCGATAAGGATCATCCATTCTACAATTTGCAAGGAAAGGATAATATTGTATTGTTCTATACATCGCGATACCCTGAGCAGCCATTGATCATCAAGGGTGCGGGCGCGGGTGCTGAGGTCACCGCATCAGGGTTGTTCGCCGATATCATTACCTTAGGGAAAAACTAATTCGGATGAAAGAAATCACCATTTTTTCACCAGCAACTGTAGCCAATGTCTCTTGTGGATTTGACGCTATGGGATTTGCTTTAGAATCACTTGGCGATGAGATGATCTTCAAGAAGACCGAGAGTAAAGAAGTGGTTATTTCTAAAATTGAAGGGGCGAATTTACCTTTTGAATCAGATAAGAATGTAGCAGGCGTCGTGGCCCAGAATATGTTGACTGATTGTCGAGTTGATTTCGGATTGGACATTCAGATCTTCAAGAATTTTAAGCCCGGTAGCGGATTAGGAAGTAGTGCTGCCAGTGCCTCAGGAACCGCTTTTGCGGTTAACGAATTGCTTGGTAAAACCTATTCAGATCTAGAACTCACCAAGTTTGCCATGCAAGGCGAAGTGATTGCCTGTGGTTCGCCGATTGCTGATAACGTATCTGCTGCGATTTACGGCGGATTTGTATTGATCAGGAATTACGATCCATTGGATATCGTGTCTATTCCAACACCAAAAGAATTGGTTGCCACCGTTATTCATCCGCAGATAGAAATAAAAACAGAAGACGCCCGTAAAGTGATGCCGTCGGAGATCCCATTAAAGACTGCCATTTCACAATGGGCGAATGTGGGTGGATTGATCAGCGGATTGCATTCAGGTGACTTTGATTTGATTGGGAGATCTTTGGTCGATCATGTGGCAGAACCAGTTAGGAAAGAGTTGATTCCTCATTTTGACGAAGTAAAAATTGCGAGTATGAATGCTGGTGCATTGGGTGCCGGAATATCAGGTTCAGGACCATCGATATTCGCATTAAGCGAAGGGATGGAAACCGCGAATAAAGTAAAAGAAGCCATGACCGAGGTTTATAAAGATTCAGGTATAGATTATAGCATCTATGTCTCACGAATCAGTAAAAATGGAGCAAGAATAAAATGACGTATTACGATGGCGTCAGTTCGAGTGATATAATAATGAAAGTATAGTATTATAACAACGTCAGTTCGAGTGATTCCGATGTGTCGGAATCGTATCGAGAACAAGCAGAACAATAACTCTTATTCTCGATACAAATTATACTCATTGAAATCGTATAATTCACTCGAATTGACGAGTGACATTATGATAAACGTAAAATATGACAAGAACGTCAGTTCGAGGGATATAATGATGAAAGCATAATATGATAACAACGTCAGTTCGAGTGATTCCGATATGTCGGAATCGTATCGAGAACAAGTGAAATCGAATTTCTCATTCTCGATACAAATTATGCTCGTTGCAATCACATAATTCACTCGAATTGACGAATTTCTTTAAGCAGTGCAATTATAAAATAACGCGTCAGTTCGAGTGATTCCGATGTGTCGGAATCGTATCGAGAACTCAAAGAACCGAAATTGACGAGTGACATGATAGATATAAGATAAATGAGGTATTACAGTTTAAATAGACAGGCACCAGACGTGTCGTTTCAAGAAGCAGTGGTAAAAGGATTAGCTCCGGATAGGGGCTTGTATTTTCCTAAAGAGATCAAACCATTACCAGCGAGTTTTTTTGAGAACATCGAAAACCTGGATAATGCGACTATCGCTTATGAAGCGATCAAGCAATTCGTAGGCAATGAGATTCCAGAGCAAGACTTAAAAGAAATTGTTGCTGAAGTCCTTAGTTTTGATTTCCCTGTTAATCAGGTAGAAGATAACATCTCGGTGTTGGAGCTGTATCATGGTCCAACGATGGCCTTCAAGGATGTCGGTGCAAGATTCATGGCAAGATGCCTTGGCTATTTTAACAAAGACAAGGCCACGAAAGAACATGTGACTGTATTAGTAGCAACCTCAGGTGATACAGGCGGCGCTGTAGCAAGTGGATTCTTGGGTGTGGAAGGTGTAGATGTAGTGATCTTATACCCAAGTGGGAAAGTAAGCGATATTCAAGAAAAACAACTAACTACTTTAGGTCAGAATATTGTGGCCTTGGAAGTGGATGGTACCTTTGACGATTGCCAAACCATGGTAAAAACGGCTTTTCTGGATGATGATTATAAAGATAAACGCAGCTTGACTTCTGCTAATTCTATTAACATTGCGAGATGGTTACCGCAGATGTTCTATTTTTTCTTTGCGTATAAAGCCTTGAAATCGAAGAACAAGAAACTAGTGTTTTCTGTGCCAAGTGGAAACTACGGAAATATTTGTGCCGGGATGATGGCTCAAAAATTAGGTTTGCCAGTGCATCATTTTGTCACAGGAACCAACGCTAATAATATCGTACCGAACTATCTGGAGACAGGAAATTATGATGCAAAACCATCTGTGCAGACCATATCCAATGCGATGGATGTTGGCGCACCGAGTAATTTTGTGCGTATCCAGGAACTACATGATAATGATATCTCAAAATTAAGGAAGAATCTTTCAGGCTATAGTTATTCGGATGAAGAAACGACCGCAGCTTTACATCAACTTTACGATTCTGTGAACTATATAGCAGACCCACATGGCGCTATTGGTTACCTTGCTTTAAAGGCGTATCTTCAAAATGAAACGGATGTACACGGCGTATTTTTGGAAACAGCACATCCTATAAAGTTTTTGCCAGTGATGCCGAAGTCCATTGCTGATAACATACCAATGCCGCCTCAAATAGAAGCGATATTACATAAACAGAAAAAGAGCATAGAAATTTCTAATTACGAGCAGTTAAAAAACTACTTACTCTCTTAAAACCAATCACGATGAGTCAACTACAAACAGATATTCCAAAGGCATTTCAAATCGAAAACACTTTGGAACAGGAACACTATTTAGTCAATGGCCAATTGATACAATGGAATGGCGCCAAAGCCGATGTGTATTCGCCGATTCGTACCGAAGACGCAAGTGGCAATCTAGGACCAACACGTTTAGGGTCTACACCAGACCTGTCAGAACCAGAAGCCTTGGCAGCACTTGATGCCGCCTGTGAAGCATATGATAAAGGGCAAGGTGCATGGCCAACCATGAAAGTAGCTGACCGTATTGCTTGTATGGAAACCTTTGTAGGAAAGATGATCACCAAACGCGATGAAGTCGTAAAATTACTGATGTGGGAAATCTGTAAGACCTTTCCAGATGCCCAAAAGGAATTCGACAGAACGATTGAATATATTGACGATACCATTGAAGACTATAAGCAAATGGACCGCGATAGCGCTAAGTTTGAAAAACACTCGGGGATTCATGCGCATATCCGTCGTGGACCTTTAGGGGTTGTGCTCTGTTTAGGACCTTATAACTATCCGTTGAATGAAACATTCTGTTTGTTGATTCCAGCTTTGATCATGGGGAATACCACCATTTTCAAGCCTGCAAAATTTGGCGTATTACTTATTGCACCATTGATGGAAGCCTTCCAAGAAAGCTTCCCGAAAGGGGTGGTTAATATCTTGTTCGGTCGCGGGCGGGCTGTTGCATCACCGATCATGAAAACAGGAAAAATAGATGTCTTGGCACTCATTGGGCATAGCTCATCTGCCAATGCTTTGCAAGCTTTGCATCCTAAGCAAAACCGATTACGAATGGTGTATGGTCTGGAAGCCAAGAACCCAGCCATCGTATTGCCAGATGCCGATCTAGATCTCACGATTGACGAATGCTTGGCGGGTACTTTGTCCTTTAACGGACAACGCTGCACGGCCTTGAAAATAGTGTATGTGCATGAGAGTATTGTAGATGAATTCAATACACGTTTTGCCAAACGTGTGGATGCCTTGAAGTTTGGTTTACCATGGGAAGATGGTGTAAAACTAACCCCACTGCCAGATCCAAACAAACCAGAATACATCAAAGATCTGATCGATGACGCAAAATCAAAAGGCGCGAAGGTCTTGAACGACAAAGGAGGCGAGGTCACAGATAATTTCTGCTTCCCAGCAGTATTGTATCCTGTGAGCAAAGACATGAAAGTCTATGACGAAGAACAATTTGGGCCAGTGACACCAATCATGTCATTTACAGATATTGAACAGCCTATGGATGATATTGCTGATTCTAATTACGGACAGCAAGTAAGTTTGTTTGGTAAAGATGTGAATACCTTGGCACCACTTATTGATACCTTGGTAAACTTAGTATGTCGTGTGAACTTGAATAGCTCTTGCCAGCGTGGTCCAGATGTATACCCATTTACGGGACGTAAAGATTCTGC